>JGI24721J44947_10001473_pt1 | contig 33352 bp, 23 predicted proteins | sample YelNatPaOPGAMG01_FD_44947 | JGI IMG/M metagenome (IMG submission 44947) | reverse complement strand
GCATCAAAAGCAATAGACTGAGGCGAAAGTCTTGCTGGAGCAGCAATAACTATGGAAGAACAAACACTATCAGGATAACGAAGTGCCCACTCAAGGGCCTGCATTCCTCCCATTGACCCACCAATCACACCAAGCAACTTTGGAATTCCCAGATAATCTATCAACAGCTTTTGAACCTTCACCATATCACCAATTGTAATGACAGGGAAAGAAGCACCATAAGGTTTGCCTGTTTGTGGATTTATAGATGAAGGNCCTGTTGTACCTGCACATCCACCTAAAACATTAGAACATACAACAAAGTATTTATCTGTATCAATAGCCTTTCCAGGTCCAATAGCTTCATCCCACCACCCAACATTATTACCTATGTTCCCATGGTAACCTGCTGCATGTGCGGTTCCCGAAAGAGCATGACAGACAAGCACAGCATTCGTTTTCTCTCTGTTTAGATTACCATACGTTTCATAAGCCACGGTAATTGGTCCAAAATCCTTGCCACAATCAAGTTTTATATATTCCTTTTTATCCTTCACAAGCTCAACATACTTTGTTTCTACTATACCTACTGAACCCTTTTTCTTTTTCATCAAGTAACCTCTTTTGAGAAAGAATCTAAATCAAATAACAAAGTTAAGTATAAAATTTTACTTAATTTTTATCAAAAGAGCAAGTAATCCAGCTAACTCTTGCAATGGAAAAGAGGCCCACTGCCATGACCCAGAGAAATATCCTTTGAAATCTTTATAAGCCTGTATACATAATTTATGGCTTTTCTTACAGCATCCTCTAATTTATATCCTTTTGCAAGAAAAGCTGCTATTGCACTGGAGAGTGTACATCCTGTACCATGAAGATTTTTAGTTTTTATGCGATTATGCTTGAAATTCAAAAGTTCAATTTTATTTTTATCCTTCAAAAAAAGCCTATCAATAATAATTTTTGAATTTTCATCAAAATGCCCACCTTTTATTAACACCCCTCTAAGATTTTCATTTTCCTCAAGAAGTCTCTTTGAAAATTCAAAATCATCATCCTCTGCAACTCTTTGAAATTCTACATAGTTTGGAGTAATAAGATAACTAATTCTGGCAAATAAACCAAAAACCTCCTTAAATTCTTCTCCTTTTGTAAGTTCAAAACCATTTTTAGAGTAATAAACTGGATCAAAAACAACAATCCTGTTTCTTAAATAGTTTGAAATGAGCTTTGCATTCTCAAGACTTCCAATCATACCAACTTTTACAACATCAACTTCTATATCAGAAAACAGAGTTTCAAGCTGCTGTGCAATGATATTCTTATCCACCGGATAAACCCTAGTTACCCCCAAGGTATTCTGAACTGTATGAGCGGTCACAACAGAACAACCATAAACACCAAGAGATGTAAATGTCTTAATATCCGCCTCTACACCTGCCCCACCACCTGGATCAGAACCTGCGACTGTCAAAACAACTGGAACTTTTTTCATAAAAATCATTCTTGCCTGTTAATAAGTTCCGAATCAGGCCCGATATTTAACTCAAGACTATTGTCCATAATATAAGAGTTATCCCCGATAAGTGATCTATCAAGAATAGCATTCTCTATGGTTGTTTCCACACCAATTATTGAGTTTCTTATAATTGCATTTTTTACAATACATCCCTCTGAAATTGAAGTGTTTGGCCCTATTATTGAATTTTTAATTTCACAATTTTTTCCAATAAACACAGGTTCTATTATGATAGAGCCATCAACTTTATATGAACTGGACTGTTTTTTGAGAAGAACCTTATTAGTATTTAAAAGTGTTTCTTTTTCCCCGCAATCATACAATTCATTGATATGAAAAGCCTTAAATTTTTCTCCAATTTTAAGCATATAATGCATTGCATCAGTTAGCTGATATTCTCCCTTCGTTCTTATATTGTGTTCCATAAGATATTCTATTGAATTAAAAAGCTTTTTACTGCTGGGGAAAAAATAAATTCCTGCAATAGCAAGGTTGCTTGGGGGATTTTCTGGTTTTTCTATCATATTTTCCACATACCCCTGCTTATTCACGACAACCACACCAAACTTCCTTGGATCATCAGGAATCATTACCCCTATCTGATTATCCTTTGAGTTTACAATTGTGGAAAGGTCAGCTTTAAAAATTATGTCTCCTAAAATAATCAGAACTGGCTCATCACTTAAAAACTCATCCTTGGAAAGATAAATAGCATGCCCTAACCCATGAAATTCCTGCTGTCTTACAAACTTCATGGGAAAGGAATAGGTTTTAAGAAGATAATTTTTTATCTGTTCTCCAAGATGACCTATTATAAAAATTATTTCACTGAACTCTAAAGTTTCTATCTGCTCGATAATGTAATCTATAATTGGCCTGCCAGCCACTCTTATCAAAGGTTTAGGAAGAACATACGTATGAGGCCTCAATCTCGTACCTTTCCCTGCCACAGGTATTATTATTTTCATTTTTAGACCCCTGAAAGTTGTAGTTTTGTAAAGTATCTTTTATATAAAAATATCTTGTAGTACCGCAATCACTGACTAAAATCCCGGGATAACCCCCGTTTTTTCAATATAAAAAACTACTCCCTGAATTTGCCTAATTACTATCAGTTAAGTAAATTATAAATAATAAAATTCTGTATGTCAAAACTTCGAATTGATTTAAAATAAATCCTCTCATATCAAAAAGCAAGGTAAGAAAAAAGTATGAGAATCCTAAAACCCATACCAGAGACTAATAGATTGTCCTTTTCTTCCAGAAGAAAGAAAGAAACAATTAATATATGTTAATTTCAAGTAGATTTCTGTTTTGAGGCAATGAATCAATTTCAAGTAGATTTTTATTTGACGCAACAGGAATTTATTTCTTTAATACTGCTAATTTTAGTTTTTCTCACAAAATTTTTGATAATTCTCAAAAATATTTCTAATTTCGGCTATCGGAGTAAAACCCGATAGCCGAAAATCCTTTTTTATACAGGTAAATTTTATTATGAAATTTTGTCAACTAAAAACTTTACTTAAAACAAAAAAGGAATAATTACCAAAGGTATAAGTATCAAAGAGAAAATTCCACCCACAATACCAATTCAAAATTAATTTCTACTACTGGAACTTTAACCCAGAATTTGGAACGAATGGCCATTACCAACACATAACTTGAATAAATTATCAAAGCAAATCCTCCTATTAATAATCCAAAAAATAATATTAACACTAAAAAATTCTCCATAATAAAACTTCCTCTTCTAATACAAAAAAAATTTTAATTCCAACCAAAATATATGGATAGCTGCAATTGTATTTTTAGTGAAAAAACACTAAAGTAATCAATATCTTTATAAAAACTTTGCCTTTTAATCATCAGATCGATAGCGTATGGAATTGCTATCCCAATTCCATAATTTAAATTAAGTATAAGCCCGCTATTTTTACTGGAAGGCGCATACAAACTGATTAACATATTAAAATAAAAATCATACAGGTAATTGTTAGCTATATAATCTTGAAAATCCTTAGATTGAAAAGCATCATATACTAAATAATCATAACTATTTGTTTCATTCTTGCATTCTATGCTAGAAATATTCATTTTAATTGCTGAAAATGTCAATCCAGGAGAAAATCTAAGCAAACTAAGTTTAAATAAATGGAGATAGAGTGAAATACCTCCCGACTTCATCGGAAAATGGGCAAAAACGCAGGGATAATAATTTGCAAGGATGGCAAGGTAAGGCAAGTCATTTTTCGTCATATTGGTATGGCAAGGGTAGCTTCTTGAGTTTATGATAAGCCAATTTTATAAAAAATTATTTCCCGAAGTCATAAGAAATGAACTGCTTAAGGTTCAGATTAGCATATTAAAGAATTTGTCAGATAATAAATTACAAAATTTTACCGATGAAGTCGGGAGATTATAAAAATGAAATACGATGTAAAAATTGACAAATATTTATTTAATATTAAAATATATATTCTGAAATTCTGTAGAGAATAGATTAAAACTACTTTAGGAAAGATTTTATTTTTATAAAAAGGCAAATTTAGAAAAGTTAAACTGTGAATAAATCTCTTTTATGAGGTAAAAATATATGAGTGATGATACTATGAACGATATCTTTCTGGAGGCAATGAAATCAAAAACCCTTGCTCCTTCAGAAAATATTATTAACAACAAACTTCACAGAGGAAAAGTAGTTGCAATTTCAGAGACAGATGTTTTCCTCGATATGGGAAGCAAGTCGGAAGCTGTTGTTCCTCTGGAGGAATTTGATGTAAAGCCTTCTATAGGAGACACAGTGGATGTAATCTTTAAGGAAGTTAAAGAAGGTGTAATGATTGCCTCAAGATTAGAGGCAGAAAAATTAAAGAAAATAAATGAAATTAAAAATGCATATAAACAGGATCTAGGAGTAAAAGGGGTTATTCAGGATGTTATATTAAAGAATGGTGAACCAAAAGGTTTTAATGTTGATCTTGGCTTTGGCATGGTTGGTTTTCTTCCAATTTCCCAGATTGACTTAAGAAATAAAAACACAGAAGAGTTAAAAGGTGTCACATTAGATTTCAGTATTCTAGAATATCAAAGGAATAATATTACTCTATCAAGAAAGAAGTATCTTTCCAGTACAATTCAGAAACTTTACTCGAAGTTTTTTGCAAACCACAAAGTTGGTGATATTCTAAAAGCAAAAGTTGAAAAAGTAGAAAAAGACTATCTTTTGCTGGAATGTGAAGGAATAAACCTTTTTATGCACATTTCTGATTTTTCATGGAAGTTCTTACAGGATCTGAGAAAAGTCGTAAAAATAGGAGATGAGTTAGAAGCTGAAATAATTTCTATGGATGAAAACAAAAGATCCGTAAAAGTAAGCAGAAAAAAGCTAATCCCCGATCCATGGAATGAGGTGGCAAAAAAATACTCTTTAAACCAGCTTGTTAAAGGAAAGGTTGTAAGTTTTAAGAAAGATGGTGCAATAGTTGAAATAGAAGAGGGTGTTGAGGCTTTTCTTCCAGTTGACGAACTCTCCTGGACAAAGAAAATCAAAGACCCAAAAGAGGTATTAAGGTACGGTAACATAGTAAAAGTAAAAATAGTAAACATAGACGTAGAAAAGAGAAAAATGCTTGTTTCATTAAGAGAACTCTACGAAAATCCCTGGGATAAAGCCGCAGAAAATTATCCTGTCGGTAAAAAGGTGGAAGGTAAAATTACATCTGTCTTGGATTTTGGACTATTTATCCAGCTTAATGATGGAATAGAAGGTTTAATGAGAAAAGAAGATGTAGACTGGCTTGATCAGAATATTAATCTGAAATCAAAGTTCAAAAAAGGACAGAAAATCAGTGCAATAGTTCTTTCGGTTGACCCGGAGAAAGAAAAATTAAGACTTGGCTACAAGCAACTATCCGAAAATCCTTACAAAACATTTTCTCTAAACTATCCCAAGGGTAGCCCAGTAAGTGGAAAGATTAAAAGGTTTACAAACGATGGAGTTTACATCTCTCTTGAAAATAATTTAGAGGGTTTTGTCCCTGTAGAACATATTTCAAAAGAAAAGGTAGAAGATCCAAAGAGTATATATAAAGAAGGGGATGAGGTAAATGCAATTGTGAAATATGTTGATGTGGGAAAACAAAAGATAGAATTAAGCATAAAAGATTATCTGATAATGGAAGAAAAAAAGGAAACTGAAAAATACTTAATAGAAAACACAGAGGATATTAACAAGATCAAAATGGGCAATATATTAAAGGAAAAACTAAAAAATCTAAAGGTGGAGTAAACCAATGGAAAAGAAGTACAGAAAAGCTAAAGTTACATCAAAGAATGCTGATAGATTTGAGAAAATATTACTTTATACAATAGAGTTTTTAAATAAATACAAAACTCAGCTTATTGTAACTTCTTCTGTGATAATACTTCTGGTACTTTCTATTTTAGTATATACCTACATTAAAACTTCCAATGAAGAGAAAGCAGCCAGGGATTATGATATAGCACTTTTAACCATTCAGAACATTACGCTTATGACAAATGAACAGGAAAAACAGCAGTATTTCCAGAATGAAGTAAACAGATTGCAGAGTTTGATACAGAATTATCCAAAAACTTCTGCTGCCATAAGAGCCCGTCTGTTTTTAGCAAAACTGATGTATCATAACTTTGTCTCTTCACGCAGTGATGAGGCATTAAATATTGCAATTTCTTACTATTCAGCAGCATTTGAAAATTCATCAAAACCTTTTTACAAAACCATTGCTTTACTTGGTAGAGCACAGTGTTATGAACAGAAAAACGAGATGGCAAAGGCCTTTGAAGATTACCAGCTTGTTGCAACAAGGTATAAAACTGAAGGATTTACTCCCACGGCCCTTATAGGCATGGCAAGGTCAAAAGAGCTCATCAATGATGTAAATACTGCAATTGAAATTTACAAAAAGGTGGTAACTGATTATCCTGATTCTCTGTGGGCTATGTTTGCCAGAGGCAAGCTGTATTTTTACTCCTCCCAGGAGAATAAATAAAGCCTCAATAGGATTAATGTAAAATTTATGGTTAAAAAGACTGTGTGAAAGCTTTTAGTTTTAATTTTTTTTATTTTTATCAACATATAAGCCCACTGATGTCTAACTTCTTTAGCTGTTGGGAAGTCAATTATCGATTTGCGGTAGCTTTTTATTACCTGTCAATCTAATAAATCTTTAATAAAAACTTACAGAAAAGTTTTTTCTAACATATTGCAAACAAATAAGTTAGAAAACACCAGTTTTTTCTAAAAAGTTAATTTTTTGATTAAATGTAAGAAGTCAGCAACATCTCCTTCTTTATGAAAATAATCTAAACTGACTAATACATTTACCCTACAAGATAACTCTAACCAGTAAACAGGTAAGTTGACTTATATTTTTTTTCAATATTCTCTAAATCCATTCTTCTTAGCTTTTTTCTGAAATTTGTTGTTTGATCGCTTAAAATTTTTTTAATATACTCCATATGTCTATCTATTGCAATTAAATATAGGTTATAGGGAATATCATATCTGTTCTTAAAATGTTCTTCAGCATAACGGTAAACCTTAAGTAAAGTTCCGTCAAGTCTTTCCATGGTTACTTTGTAAAAATCAAGGGTTTTTCTAAGTATATCAAATTCTGTATCATACCCGGGTATTCCGGCTTCTTTAAATTCATAGTATAAGAACAAAAGCTTTTCAAGATACCTCCTATCAGCCATCTGTCCTAAAAGGTCTGCAGTACCCATCATAGCCCCTGCTATCTCTTGTTCTTCATTCTCAAAGGGGATTTTTTCCCACTGTACATTTAAACCTGTTGAAGAGATATAATTTGAAATCTCATTTAACTCATCAGGTTCTATATTAAAGAAATCACGATTTTTAATTAGAAAAAGAGAACTTCTTTCTACATGGTTTTTTGTATACTTTGCCCCCGTGCCATCATTATCGTCTTTTTCCTGAATATAACCCGTGTCATGTAATAAACTTGCAAGAATTAAATTTCTGGCGATTTTTACAGGTAACAACCTTTCGGAAAAATTGTATCCATCAATAAGTCTTAAAACAGCCACAAATGCATCCACCGTATGAGAAAAATCATGATATTCAGTGTTACAGGCCTTATAACCTGGAAACTTACCGTTAAACAGAAGAAAGGTTAACTGAAAAGCTTTTCTAATTTTTTCAAAGTATCTCTCACTATACCAGCTACAGAATATTTTTTCAGCATTCTGAATAACCTTAACAAGTTTTGTGTTATCAAGTATCTGAGAAATTTGGATGTTTTTAAGGTTCATAGATTTCCCCCTTAACGAAAGGTTTATTTTTTACTAATTTTTTTATATATTTTTTAATCTCTTTTCCAGGGAATTTTAGAGTAAAACCTATTGTAGCAAGACAAAAAATTTGAAGTGAGTGAAAAATATTATTCATAAAAAATTAAATTTTTCTAACTTTTTGGTTTATTTTAATTAAAGAAAAACAAAAACTCAAGTAAAAAATTAAAAAAATCAATAATAAAAATTTTTTGACTACGGTAATATCCTGTTTTATAATAATTATCTTTTAATTTTCTCTTGGGCAGAAAAAATGAAGAAAAATATTTCTCTTGTAATATTTGACCTCGGAAATGTTGTTTTCAAAATTGATACAATGCGTACATTTAATTACTGGAGTAAATTAACAGACAAAGATCCTCTCTTCCTCAAGGAGATTTTTTTTAATGATGGCACATATGTTTCTTATGAACTTGGAGAAATTTCAGAGGAAAGATTTAGAAAACATTTTTCTAAAAAAATCAACTTTAATATTTCCAGGGCTGATTTTGTGGATGGTTTCAACTCAATGATAGCAGGATTGACTCCAGGAATAGAAACCGTTCTTGAGCAGGTCAAGGGAAAGCGTTTTCTTTCTACATTGAGCAANACCAACAAAACACATGAGANTTTTTTGTTTCATAATTATCCCAAGATACTTACCTATTTTGACAGACTTTTTTTTTCTCATAGAATAAAATCCAGAAAACCCGATATTGAAGCATTTAAAACTGTTCTCGAATACTTCAGGGTAGAACCTGATAACTGTCTTTTTTTTGATGACCAGAAAGAAAATATNGATGCCGCAAATAAGTTAGGAATAAATTCATTTCTTGTAAATTCCCCATCTGTANAAGAACTAAAAAAAATTTTAGATGAATACGGTATAATTTAGCTATATTTCTTGCAAAATTTCATTTGAGTAATTATAATCTTTTTCAACAAGCTTGATAATGCTCTATTTTATTGATTACTCTTGGTTTTTCTTTTCTTCTTTGTGAAAGGCAACTTTCCCTGGTTTTTACATTGATTTTAGCTATTAAATTTTCATAAAAGGAGATGATATGAAAAAAATTTTTCCCCCTCTCGGAATTCTTTTAATCCTTTCATCTTTTTCTTTTTCAGTTTTTGATTATCTTCCCGAACTTTATTTCATAAAGACAAAGTATTTTGACATAATCTACTCTAAAAATTCAAGGGAAACGGCTTTTTATATTGCTTCTTTTGCTGATGAAACTTTTGAAAAACTTCAATCTATTTTGAAAACCAACCATAAAGAGAGGTTTAGAGTTATAGTTTCAGGNGACGTAGAAGAGGCAAATGGATATGCAAGTGTTACACCTTCCTACACCACAATAGTAATATTTAATGTCTTACCTCCAATGGACTCCACAGTTGTAAATTCGAAGGAATTTTTTAAAATGGAGTTCTTGCACGAACTCACCCATGCGATGTCTCTAAATATAAGAAACGGTTTTTTAGAATTTCTGTCCGGAATTTTCGGTAACTGGTTATGGAGTGCATCAAGTATGCCAATGTCAATGATGGAAGGAATAACTGTAAGTTTTGAAAGTCTCGAAGGTGAAGGTAGAATAAACTACCCTCTGATAAAACAGGAAATCCAGCAGGATATTTACGAAAAAAAATTCAGGACACCCTTACAGGCCAATGGTTCTTATGATGGATATCTGGCAAGACACAATTTCTATCATTATGGTGGATATTTTAGCTTTTATCTTCAACAGAAGTATGGAATGGAAAAGTATGTCCAGTTGTGGAAAAATGCCCTGGAGTCACCTATAGCTGGAATAGGTGGTGCTTTCTTCCTGAATTCATCACTCTGGTCTTTTCTTTCCCCTTATGATCAATTGAAACCGATTGTAGGACTTGCTCCCCTTGCAGTAGAAAATGTTTTTGTATATCCACTGGCATTTTATGCGACATACAAAAAATCCATCGATGAGGAATGGAAAGAGTTTGAAAAATTTATGGGGTATAAGGGTGAAATCCTGGTAAATACAAACCTTTTAACACCACCCCAGAAATTTAATATTGAATATCCTGTGTGTGTAAATGGAAAAATCTACTTTATCGACCATTTCGATGAAGGAATTGTTGAGTTTGATATAGAGAGTAAAAAATACAGATTCATTTTTCCTGGAGAAGGCATAAATTCTATTTCAGTTTCAAAAGATGGGAAAAACCTTATTGTCAACAGAAGCTATTACAGAGATAGAAAAAATGAAATAGTAAAAATTTTTGCAAGAAAGTTTGATATAAAAAATAGAAGATTTTTCGGGAAAAAATACGAAGGGGTAAGAGAAGCTTCTTTCTTTAATGATAAACTTGTGGCTATAAAATTAAGAAAACATTTTACAGATATTGTAATGATAGATGAAAAAGGAAATTTTGAAACTCTTGTAAGTGGCAATGAAAATACTATTTTTGGTAACCCTGTTCAATTAAATGAGAAAGAAGTTGCATTTATCGTGAATGATGGTGGAAAAATGAAAATTGGTAGAGTAAACATCTATACTAAAGAAACTTACCTTCTTGATGTTAATGTAAAATTTATAAGAAATCTGGCCGTTTACGACGAAAAAATATATTTTTCCTATAATGATGAAGAAGGTTTCTACAAGCTGGGTTTTGTGGATAAAGAAAAAATATACCTTGATGACAGAAATTTCTCGGGAGGTATTTTTTATCCAATAGCCTACAATGGAGAAATATATTATGTGGGTAAATTCTCTGAAGGAGATGCAATTTTAAAACTTCCAGAAGAAAGAAATCTTAAAACCTATGATTTAAAGTGGGTTAAAAAAAGCTTTGACAAAGATAAGACTGAAACTTATATTGCAAAGTTCAACAAAGATGAAAAGAAGTATCTTCCATTTTTTGATCTTTTGCCAAGGGCGTGGATACCGTATTTAGGTTTTCAGGGAGAAGATATATTCAAGGGAATTGATGGTGTTGGACTTATGATGTATATGGTTGATCCTTACAGATTTAATACTATCAGACTTACAGGTGTATATAATTATCTATTAAACTTTGCAAATCTTCAGCTTGATTGGGAATGCTCGGCATTACCACTACATTTTAATATCGGGGGTTATGACAGATTGATCTATTACGATGATGTAAATTTATATAGTTCAATAATTCCAAAAGTTATTCCTTATTATATAAGATACACCGGAGCTTATGCAGACCTCTGGAATGTAATTAATCTTGATGAACCAAATCAATATATAAAAATAGGCGAGAGGGTTGGTTTTAATCAGATTTTAATGGATTATGATTATATTACAAATTTACTTTTAAGCAATAGATATGTTCGTTCTTCTCCTTATGACTGGTATTTTGTATACTCAAGGTATATAGTATTTACAACTTATCTCAAATTTGCAAATTACAGTATGTATCATCCATACAAATTTTATGATGGCAATAGAGGTTTTGAAGTTAACCTCTTCTTTGATTATTATTACTCTCTTACAAACAGCCTCGGTATAAATACAAATATCTATCAATTTGAAGGTGGAGTTGATTATTATTTATATTATCTACCAGTTCTTGTAAAACTCTTTGGTGGATACAGTGCTGAAAGGTCTTTTCGACTTTCAGGAAATAACAGATTTCTTTATAATCATTTTCTTAATATGTACGAATACAAAGAAATTGAAAATTCTTACCAGTGGTATGGAGGTGGCGATATAAGTGTGAGAATATTGAATTTTGAAATCCAAAATGGAATAAGCTTTATACCATTTCTGTACTTTAACAGACTTTATATAACCACAGGATACAGATCTTGTTATGTGGAAGATGGATATTTTCATACAGGATACTTAAAAGCAAATCTTGTAATGCCAATGCTTGGTGGCTCGGATGGACTTGCTTCATATAAGATGATAATGTATTTAGAAGGATATTATCCAGTAAATACCGGTAATTATGGTTTCGTATGGGGTATTGATTTCGGAAAACAATTTGAAATAGAATAATATAGAGAAATTTTTACCTTCAGGGGGTACTTATGAAAAAGGAAAGTATTGTATTTCTTTGTTTAATTCTTGCTCTTTTCCTTATCAGCATATTTTTGTATCTTAACAGAGAAGAATTTTCAAAAAACATTTTTGATGCCAGATTTTATTTTAAAAATCCCTATCTTGTAGCGTCCGATTCCAAACGCAATATTTATCTGGTAGACAACAGGTCTAGAAGACTTACAAAAATAAATCAAAAGGGGAAAATAGACTTTATTATAGAGGGTGCAAAAAGAGGAAAAGAAAATTTATATCTGATACTTGATATGAAGGTTGATGATAATTTTATTTATGTGGTTAATGTGGAAGTTGATCTTGTGGATGGTTATGCAAGCATTTATGAAGTAAAAAGATATAATTCAAGCTCTGGAAAGTATGATAGAACTCTTTTCAGATATATCAGAAGCAAGGAGGAAAGACTTGGTAGAGAGGCTGAAATACTTATTGGAAGCCTTCAGCTTGTTAATGACAAGGTCTATTATGTTTTTTATAAAAAAGACACAGGAAGTGTACTTTATGAACAGGATGTTAATTCACTTGAAAAAAGAAAGGTTGTCTCAATAGAAGGTAAACTTGCAGCAATAAATATCAGCGGTGTTGAAACAGGTAGTATTTATTTAACAAAACTTGATGGTAGAATATACAGGGTAAACAGTTCTGGCAAGTTAGAAGAGTTTACTTACTATCCTTACCTTAAAGCTCCCTGGGGAATTACTACTGATAATGAAGGAAATCTTTATCTAACGGACATTGAAAAACAGGGGATTTTTAAAATTAATACTAAAACAAGAAAAGTTGAAAACATAATGAATATTTCTACCTTAAAAAGGGATGGATACAGTGTTGAGAAAGCCATTTTCAGGTATTTTTCAAGAAATATAAATGATGGTTCTATTTCTATAGTCGATGAGTATAACAATTCAATCCTGAATATCGATAAAGAAGGAAAAATAAAATTCACATTAAATCAGGCAGCCTTCCCTTTAAGAATGCTTGTTTACAGATGGCTAATGTGGTTCATTTTGATTTTTGACATTCTTCTTTTTGTATTTACACTTGGATATCTGTATTTTGTTGTAATGAAAAGATATGTTTCACTTATTCTAAAGATGGTTTTAGTATTAATTCCTATAGTAATAGCTTCCATAGTCGTTATCTCTTTTAGAATATATGGCGATCTTTACAGAAGACAGGAAGAAAGCATATACAACAATGTAGCAATGATTGCTCAAATTGCCTCTGAAAAGATTGATGGTGATGCACTTGAAAGAATTACAGAACCAAGAGATTTTATGGGTAAGGATTACAACAAGATTCTAACGCAAATGCATGCAATAATGAACGATAATGCTGATCCATGGAATGCACTACCTTACTCAAGAATATACAGAGTTTTTGACGGGCTTTTTTACATAACATGTGACTGGTCATCAAGGTATGGAGTTTTTTATCCTTATCCCTATGCCACAGAGGTCCATAAAAATGCATACTATAAGGGACAAATTGGTTTTACAAGGTATACTGATTTTGATACTGATTTGATTGTAGGAGTTGCACCTATCAAGAACAAAAACGGTAAAATAGTGGGTGTCTACGAAGTAATAATTGATGGATATGTAATGGATGAAGTAAATAAAATATTTACAANACAGCTTACTTTAGGTCTTGTTGTGTCTCTGCTTATCTTTCTTGCCATTTCTATAGGATTTATACTTCTACTTATGTTGTCATTAAAAAAGCTCAGGGATGCTATTATGGCAGTTTCAAGTGGAAAATGGGATACCACAATTGAAATAAAAAGTAGAGATGAAGTGGGTGATCTTGGGAAGGGATTTAACATAATGGCCGGTTATATCAGAAACTATATAAATGAAATAACAAACTTAAACAAGGTATATTTTAAATTTGTGCCAAGTGAATTTCTAAAATTTCTTGGTAAATCAAATATACTGGATTTAAAACTTGGCGATCAGGTAGAAAAAGTTATGAGCATCCTTTTTTCTGATATAAGATCTTTCACAAGCCTTTCTGAAACGATGTCACCTGAAGAGAATTTCAACTTTATAAATGCCTACCTAAGAAGGGTAGGACCTGTAATAAGACAGAATAAAGGTTTCATTGACAAGTACATCGGTGATGCAATAATGGCCCTTTTCCCGGAAGAACCTGAAAATGCACTAAAAGCAGGTATTGATATGAGAATGAAACTCTTTGAATACAACCAGAATAGAATTAAAAAAGGATATGTACCCATAGATATAGGTGTTGGAATCCATACAGGCAAATTAATGCTTGGTATTGTTGGTGAAGAAGAAAGAATGGATGGAACAGTTATATCAGACAATGTCAATCTTGCTTCAAGACTTGAAGGACTTACCAAACACTACGGAGCTGGAATAATAGTAAGTGAAAACACCCTGTTTAACATTAAAGATTACCAGAAGAAGTATGAATACAGGTTTTTAGACAAAGTAAAGGTTAAAGGGAAATCCCTGCCTGTATCAATCTTTGAAGTTCTTGAAGGCTGCAGTGAAAAAGAAAAAGAACTTAAGTTGAATACGAGAGATGATCTTGAGACAGCAATTAAACTGTATCAGGAAAAAAATCTTGAGGAAGCTTTAAAATTATTCAAGAAAATAAAAAAGATCAATCCAGAAGATAAAACTGTATCATTGTATATTAACAGATGTGAAAATTATATAAAATTTGGTTTGCCTGAGGGATGGGAAGGTGTGGAAGCCTTAAGTGAAAAGTGATTAAAACTTGATTTTTATCAAAACATAATGTAAATTAAATAACATTTTTAAAATATGGAGTTAGTATATGTCAGAAAAAAATAGTTTACTGTGGGCCTGGATAGTTGTTGCTTTTGCTACTGGTCTTGTTCTGGGTGGTGGGGGAGTATACCTTGCAAAGGGCGGGGTATCCAAAAAAGATTGTATTTCTCTCTATCCACCAAAAGCAAAGGAAGTTGGTGGGGACTGGCTTGTAAAAATTGATGATTACGCTATACCAAAAAGTGAATTTGAAGCCGGGTTTAAGTTACTTTTTTCACAGATTCCAGAATCTCAGAGATTGAATCTGCCGAATGAAAAAACATTAAAAGCACAGTATCTTGATANCCTGCNGNCAGAGTATGTACTTACAATTAAAGCTTTAAAAGAGGGGATTCAAAATTCAGATGAGGCAAAGGCACTTATAAACTCATCTTTAAGAGGGGCTATCTATAGACTTTATTTGAAAAAAAATTCTCCNCAGGACGAAAGTGTTTTTAAACCAAGTAAGGTAGAAATTGAAGAATATTATGCAAAAAACAAGGCTCAGTTTGAAAAGCTGGGCTGGAAAGCAGACCAGATAAGAAGATATGCAGAGCAGGATCTTGCTCAGAGAAAGATGCAGGAATGGATTGCTCGTTTCGTGATGGCAAAAAAGGAAGAGTTTAAAATTGAAAAAAACAAACAACTTTTAGAAAAAATAGGTGTGGGTGATTCTCTGGGGATTGAAAATATTCAACCCTTGCCACAGAAATAAAATCTTATATTTCTTTATTTCAGACTGTGTGAAGACTCTTGAATCTTATAGAATGAGGGTATTGTTCACACAGTCTGTTTTCATAATAGGTCTTTTTTAATCAGTTATGATTGAGATAACTAAATTTTCGCTTTCTTTTTTAAAGTCTTTTCTTTATATAGAAAAGCTCTTTTTTGAAAACAACTCAGTTTACCTTATTACTGGTGAGAATGGTTGCGGTAAAACCACATTTATAAGATCAATCTTAAGAATAAATACTGATTATTGTGGTGAAATTTTAATAGAGCGTAAAAATATCACCTCAATGAGTAGAAAAGAAATTGCAAAAATAGTCTCCTACCTTCCACAGACAGCAAATTTTAACTTTCCCATGGAAGCCGAAGACTTTATAAAACAAGCATTTTATTCCTCAACGAATTNTTTTTTTTGATGAAGTTATAGAGTTGCTTGCACTAAAAGAGTATCTTAAAAAAAATATTNTNGAGTTAAGCGGNGGGGAACGCCAGCTTGTAAGAATTGCGAGAAGTTTTGTCCCCGATGTAAGGTATACAATTCTTGATGAACCTGATACATTTCTAAGCAAAAAAAATAAAGAAAAATTAATTCAGTTAATAAAGAAATTTTCAAAAAAAAGAAGTATAATAATAGTCTCTCATTCTGAAAAAGAATTCGATTTTATTGAAAATGTTATCAATATAGAAAAATATATAACTTATAGGGAGTAATCTGTGGAGAAAATTTACCTTATAATTCACGGACACTTTTATCAACCCCCAAGAGAGGATCCATGGACACTGAGTATTGACTTTCAACCATCAGCTTTTCCATACCACGACTGGAACCAGAGAATAAACAGGGAATGTTATGCGGCAAATTCTGCCTCAAGGGTTCTTGATGATACCGGAAGGATAATAGATATAATCAACAACTATGAATATATCAGCTTTAATTTCGGGCCTACCTTACTTTCCTGGATAAAGAAAAACGATATGTCAACCTTTGAAAAGATCATAGAGGCTGATAAGAAGAGTATGGAAAAAAATAACGGTCATGGGAATGCTATTGCTCAGGTGTACAATCACATAATTCTACCACTTGCAAAAGAAAAAGATATTATTACTGAAATTGAATGGGGTTTGAGGGCATTTGAGATAGATTTTGGNAGAAAGGCTGAAGGAATCTGGCTTCCCGAAACCGCCATAAATGAAAGGGTGGNTGAAATACTTATAGATTACAATATAAAATTTGTCATACTTTCTCCTTATCAGGCAGAAGAAGTTTATTATGCCGATAGGGGTGAATGGGTTAATGTTTCTGATGGGAGTATTGATCCATCAAGACCGTATATTTTAGAACAAAGGAATGGGAAATTAAACATCTTTTTCTATTACAAAGAAATAGCTACTAAAGTAAGTTTTCAACATCTCTTAAGAAATGTAGAATTTTTAAGATCAGAATTATTAAAGTACAAACAGTCTCTGGGCAGTTCAAGACTGATACATTATGCCACAGATGGCGAAATTTACGGACATCATGAACCTTTCGGAGATATGTGTCTTGCAAGGTTGATTTATGAAAATAGAATGCGAGATGAATTTGTTTTCACAAATTATGCAAATTACCTTGAAGTTTTTCCGCCCAGGGATTTAGTCAGATTAAAAAAAGGAAATGAAGGGCTCGGAACATCTTGGAGTTGTGTCCATGGTGTGGATAGATGGAGAAAGGATTGTGGTTGTACTGAAGGCTCACAACCTGGATGGAATCAAAAGTGGAGAACACCATTAAGAGAAGCATTTGACTTTATAAGAGATAAGCTATTTGAAAAAGCTACAGAGATTCTTACTCCATTGGTTACAGATATCTGGAAACTTAGAAATGAGTATATTAATTACATCTACAACACTTCTGAAAAAGAAAGGAAATCTAAAGGTGAAAGATTACTTTCAAATTATTTAAGAAAATCAATTTCAGATGAAGAAAAGNTAACTGTTATGAAATTCTTGCAGGCATTACATATGGAACTTTTAATGTACACAAGCTGTGGCTGGTTCTTTGCTGATATTTCTGGAATTGAAACCATACAGAATATGAAATACGCATTTTATCTTCTTAACTTAATGGAAGGTTTTTTCTCATTTGATGTAAAAGAACGTTTCCTTGAAATTTTAGATAAAGCTAAAAGTAATATTGAAAATTTTGGAAATGGAAGACAAATATTTGAAAATTTTGTGGTAAAAAAGTTTCTGTCATTAAAACAGATACTTCTTGAATACATTCTCCTGAAAATATTCAATTTTAAGACAAAAAATGGGTTTGAATATCATTACTACTACCACATAGAAGTGCTGGATGAAAAAGAGGAATTTAGAAACAATATTCAGGTAAAAAGTTATGTTTGTGAACTTGAAGATACTATCATCGGTAGTAAAGAGAAATATCTTTTAATTCTTATAAACTACCAGCACCGTTTCTATGCATTTATAAAAAAGTATAAAGATGAATATTTTCTATCGTACATTCACAGGCTTATTAAAAAGATAAAACCAGAAAACATAATTTTTGAGCTAAAAGAGTGGCTGGGGGACTTTTTTACACTCATGGATATTTCTTATGACATAAGGGAAAAGATCATAAATTTAATGTTTGAAGAAAAAATGCGAAATCTTCATAAATATATTGAAATTTCGAAAAATGAATTTCTAAATTACCTGGGGATTATTGAGCTTTATGGAGAACTTGACATTAGAATTCCCGAAAAAGATAGAATTATCATCAGAGAGATTTTAAATAATATTGTACTTAATGAACTGGAAAAAATAGAAAAAATAGAAGATTTTTCCACAATTATAAAAATTTTCCAGATAGCTAAAAAGGCCAAGTTGAAACTTGACTATAACGATATTCTTCCTGTTATAAGAAACTATATATTGAAAATAATGGATGATGCAATTCTCAAGTTTAACAGGCAAACTTTAAGGAAACTTGAAAAAGTAATAGACTTTACAAATATGGCTGGACTGGAATTCGAAAAGTATGAAATACAAAATCTTTTGTTTTCACAGGTTAAAAAGATAAAGTCAAATACTGAAAAATTCGACAGGGAAACTGTAAGGATTTTTTTTGAAATTGCAAGAAAATTTAATATTGGTGTGGATGAAATATAAATTCCAAAATTTTCCTATTCTTCCACAGACTTTTACACTTTGAGGTAAAAATTAAAGGTTTTGAAAAAGCTAANTTATCTTAAAATTTGTGAAANCTACCGTGATAAGGGAAAAGTCAGGCAAAGAGTGGTTGCCAATCCTGGCAGGCTTGACATTTTGCAAGAGCACGGGCTTGAAAATATTGTCAACGATCTGGCAAAATTTATTTCCAGAAAAAATTTAATTTATTGCAATATGGCAAATTATTCCTTGCCAGGTGTCAAAGACAGGAAAATAAACCTATTTATACTTTTTTATAATCAATAAGGTATTTCTTTGCCGTCTTTAAAAAACTTTCCAGTTACTTCAAAAGGCATTGTAGCAAGCAAGAGTGCTCCAACTGCTGATTCCTCAGGACTTCCCGGGGCATTCGGCCCACCGAGATCCGTTTTTACCCATCCCGGATCAAGGGAATTAACTGCAACCTTACCTTTTAATTCATTTGAAAGAACTATAGTAAAGCCATTGAGGGCAAATTTACTGATTCTGTAGGTTGCAATATCATACATACTTAAAGCCTCAAAAGTCCCTGCCCCGGAGCTTACATTTATAATCCTTGGTTCCTTTCCTTTAAGAAGCAAGGGTACCATTGCTTTTACAAGATAATATGGAGCAAAAAGGTTGATTTGAAAGGTCTTTTCTATAACTCCATCCTCGTCCTCAAGAAATCCCCTGTAAGCAAGCATTACACCAGCATTATTAATAAGAATATCAAGAGCACCCCACTTCTTACTTACAGCATCAACAATATCCTTTTCAAATCCCTTCATTCCAAGATCAGCTACGACACCTTCAAAATCACCATATTTCTTAAATTCTTCGGTTACCTTTTTTAATCTGTTTTCATCTCTTGCAATTCCAATAATTCTTGCACCTTCCTGCAAAAACAATTTTGCAGTATGGTAACCAATTCCCCTGGAAACACCTGTAATTACTACTCTCTTGCCTTCAATTTTCCCGGGCATATATTCCTCCTAAATCTTCAGGTTAAACTAAAAATTCTACTCTGATAACCAAGCCCCTCAAGAAAAATTTGCTTTACCCCTCTGTCGTATCCCCTNTGTAAGATTTCAACGCTAAAATCTGATACACTACCCCCATTATTTTTAAANAGATAAAGGTTGTACTCTCCATTTTTATATGAAAAACTTTCACCATCATCTTCATAGTAATAAAACTCACCATTACCTGGATAGATCTTTACAATTAAATTATTTTCTCTTTTCTCTCCCACAAAATTGAAACTATTTTCCCACATTGGAATTATTGCGCCCTCTCTAACAAAAAGCGGTATTCTCTCCAGAGGAAAATTCCTTTCATACTCCTTTTCTCCATCATAAAAAGTATCATCAAAAAAACTAAACCAGTTACCCTCTGGCAAATAAAACCTCTTGTTTTTACCACCAGGGTGATAAACAGGAGCCACAAGAAAATAAGGCCCAAACATAAATTGATCTTCATATTTACAACAATTTTCATCCTCAGGAAACTCAAAAAACAAAGGTCTCATCAAAGGAATTCCATTTTCCACAGCTTCTTTAAAAATTGAATAAATATAAGGCAATAATTTATACCTTAGTCTAATATAATCAACTATAATCTTTTCATACCTGCTACCGAATGACCAGGGCTCCTGTCTTGAAGTATTAACAGCAGAGTGAACCCTGAAAAATGGATAAAAAACACCAAGCTCTATCCACCTGACAAAAAGCTCAGAAGACTTAAGACTCTTCCAGAAACCTCCAACATCCTCACCCACAAAAGGTACTCCTGAAACAGAAAGATTTAAAAGCGTCATAATTGACATATACAAATGTTTCCAGCTACTCTGATTATCCCCTGCCCAGACAGCTGAATATTTCTGGATCCCTGGAAATCCTGACCTTGTNAGNACAAAAGGTCTTTTGTTTTTCANGGTATCAACCATACCTTCATAACTTGCTTTAGTCATAAGATATCCATAAATATTATGGANTTCCGAATGTTTAATGCCATCCCCATGCAGAGTATCCTCTGAGAGTGTTTTCATTTTTATCTTTTTTAATTTTTCAATGAATTCTTCTGTCCTGAATAAAGCTGGGGGATATTTAAAATTAAGAAAATTGAAAATCAATTTCATCAGTCTAAAATCCGTTTTTGTAAGAACTGCAGGTTCATTCATATCATTCCATATTCCACTTACTCCGCTGCTTATCAAAAAATTTTGCTTTTTCTTCCACCAGTTTCTCACTTCTTCCCTACAGAAATCGGGAAAAACACATTCACCCGGCCATACATAACCTGTCGAATAACTACCATCAGGAAGTTTACAAAAATAGTCTTTCTCTATTCCCTCCTCGTAAATTTCATATCCATTTTCAATTTTAACACCCGGATCAACTATAGTAACCAGTTTAAATCCTTTTTCCTTAAGGTTTTTGGCAAGCTTAACAAAATCCTTAAATCTTTTTTCATTTATAGTAAAAACCTTATAATCCTTCATATAATCAATATCAAGGTATAAAACATCACAGGGAATACTTCTTTTCCTGAATTCTTTTGCAATTCTTTCGAGNTCCCTNTCNGTTTTGTAGCTCCACCTTGATTGCTGGTATCCAAGTGCCCAAAGGGGAGGAAAATAACTTCTTCCCACAAGTTTTGTATATTCATATATAACTTCCTTCGGTGTTGGCCCGTAAATAAAGNAATATATCAAATCCCCACCTTCACTGTGAAAGTAATAATATGTTGGATTTTCCCTGCCAATATCAAAATAACTTCTAAAAGTATTTCCAAAAAAAATCCCGTAAGAAAAATTATGCGAATAGGCAAGAAAAAATGGATGGCACTGATACAGTGGATCCGTATTGAAAAAATGGTTGGGATCATCAGTATTCCAGTTAATTAAAAAGCTTCCTTTTTTATTCAGAGTTCCTCTTCTTACCCCAAAACCAAAAAAACCCTTTTCATAGGTTATTTTCTTATAGCAATAAATTTCCTCTCCATTTAAAATGTATCCCCTGTTTTCGTAATCCGAACTGAGTAAGTTGCCCTGTTTATCATAAATAACTATTTTTGAAATATGTTTATCAATTTCCACCCTCAAATATTTTGTAGAAAAATAATACCTGTGTTCATCTTCTTTAAAATTAACCTTTTTAAAATCAACTTTCTCTAAAAACTGGGAATATAAACTATCATGCCACTTGCCATTTTTGGAAAAGTGAAATTTTATAACTTTCTCATCAAACACTTCCACTTTTAATTTTTCATTATTAAATGGAATAATATTCATTTTATTTCCCCCTGGATTTTTTATTCAAAATAAAGATCAATTTGTTACAAACCAAGCAATCGCATAAATTAAAGCAGTATTCCAGTTAATAGCAATTTCATTCACCTTGTAATTTTCCTGATCATCAACCCAATCTTTGGCTGTCGGCCACGGACCTCCAACAAGTCTTCCAGGCCAGGCTTTCCCGCTTGCACCAGAAGTTCTATCGTGGGGATGTTCTGGTGGATTGTATCCCACCCCCGTAACAAAAGACCTTCCGTAATAATTTCTACCAAGAAGATGTGAAATTGCATCCAAAGCTGTTTCCATATAATCCCTTTTCTGCGTAATTTTGTACGCAGAGTAAAGAATCAGACACTGCCTTGCTACAGAACCATTACATCCCCAGTAATAACTTTCACCCAGAGGCCTTCCATAACCATGTTTATTTCTATTTGAAACAATCTGGTCCGCTGTAGCAATTAAAGAATTGCTTATTTCTCTCACAAGATTTTGATCTTTGCCCGTCCTCTCAGAAAAAAGATAACTAATCATTCCTAAATTTTTAACATTACCCCAGTCAAAATCTATATCAATCTTTGGATTTAACCTTCTAGCCCTGTTTTCAAAATCATTTANATATTCACTATCACCAAAAGTAACAAACATCTCCGCTGCTACCCAGAGTCTATCATCAGCATCATCTGTTTTGTAACCCCCTGTAGAAAATGCAGAATCATCTGGTTGTATATCGTTGGGATTATTCTTTAAAAAGCTGTATGCTCTTTTTGCAGCTTCAGCACAACTATTGCTAAGAGTTGAATCATACTCACCAAAAATTCTTGCTGCCATGGCAAGCATGGCACCAAAATCAGCTGTAGCAGCTGTACTGAAAGGACAAAAATATCTTGTCTCTGTCTCGTTCTCTGGCATTATAAACCCACCAAAATTCAATGTACTTAGCTTGTGTGAAACTCTTCCACTTCCATCTGGATATTCCATTTTCAATAACCACTCAATTTCCCACTTAATTTCATCAAGAAAATCAGGTATATTATTACTTTTCTCAGGTAAAAAATCAAGAGAAAAATTATTAAGTTTATCTTTAAAATGCTCCCATGCCATAAACATCATTCCAACACTAACCCCAGCATTTACAGTATACTTATTGTAATCGCCAGCATCGTGCCATCCTCCCACTCCATCCTTTCTACCATTAAACCCAATATACCTCATATCACCATCAAGAGTATGGCAGGCCCTATGAGAATAATTTACTCCATTATAGTTAACGTTAACACTTGTGCCACATCTCCAAAGATACATTCCCATCATCAGCACTTTAAAAAGTTCATTGTAAACATTATGAGAAATCTTAAATTCTGGAGAAATTCCAAGTCCTTCGATATAAATAGAATAGTTGCCTTCTGATTTAAAATCACTGAAATCTATTACCCACAAATTTTCCTTTGTATCGTTATTATAAATCCTTACAACATTACTTCCCTCATAAACTACATTGTTTGTGTCTTTACCTGCTATAATCTTAAAACTATTAACCTCTTTTGTTACACTTGCCTTTTTCTGGGCATCAGGCAAAAAACCAATAGAGTTGAGTCTAATTCCACTACTCATCAAATTACCTCCAGAGTTAGCTTCTGTAAGTGGACAGGAACTCAAACTAAAAATAACATAAGNACCCGCAAAAAACAAAATAATTCTTTTCATNACCTCTCTCTCCCTTTTTAGAAATAAAAACCATTCAGAAAAATCAAGAAACTCTCTGAATAATCCAAAACATATAAACTTTTATTGATTTCCTCCCATTTTTCTAAAAGCTTTTTAACGCCAGAAAGAAAATCAAAAATGAATCTAAAAGGATTTTCCTTTGCTGGACTATAGAGAATGCTAAAAAATTTCCCAATAGTCCAGCTTAACAATTCATTAAAAAATATCTTCTATCCCATTACAACTTCTACTCTATGAATTTTCCCATCACCAAAAACCGGTAAAATGTTAGAATTAATTTCCTTTCCATCAACCTTAATGGATTTTACACCTTTGGATATATGACCAGGATTTTTTATTAATATCTCGTAAGTTGATCCTCTGAAAAATCTTTTTACAGTAAATTCTTCCCAGTCTTCAGGAATGCATGGATCTATCTTTAAACCATCAAAATCTGGTTTAATTCCAAGGATGTACTGGGATATTGCTACAAAGGCCCATGCTGCCGTTCCTGTAAGCCATGAATTTTTACCCTCTCCATATCTTCTTGCATCCTTACCAGCTATCATCTGACAGTAAACGTATGGTTCTACCTTGTGAATATCACTTTCATCTTCTATGTAAGCCGGAGTAAACTTTTTATATGCCTCGAAAGCTCTTCTGCCTCTACCTATAACTGTTTCTCCACAAATAACCCACGGATTATTATGACAGAAGATACCAGCATTTTCTTTATATCCAGGTGGATAGGAAGAAATCTCTCCATACTCAATGTAATACTCAGTAAAAGCTGGTTGTTGTAAAACCATTCCATATTTTGTATCAAGATATTTTATACAGGAATCCAGTGCCATTTTAGCCTTTCCATCCTCAACGCCAATACCAGCCATCGTACATATACCCTGTGATTCTATAAATATTTTTCCCTCCTTACATTCTTTAGAACCAACTTTTCTACCAAAATCATCATAAGCCCTTACAAACCATTCACCATCCCACCCATCTTTTAAGATTGCTTCTTTCATTTCCTCACAGGCTTTTTTAGCCCATTTTGCCTCTTCAAATTCCCCCATTTTTTCACACATCCTTACATAGTCAGGGGTTACTAAAACAAACAAGCCGGCAATAAATACAGATTCTGCAACCTTACCATCCTTTGATGTCGTAGTCTGATAAGACTCATCAGGTGTCTTAGAAAAACAATTCAGATTCAAACAGTCATTCCAGTCTGCTCGCCCTATCAAAGGTAACTTATGTGGGCCAAGATTATTAGTAACATGGTGGTAAGCTCTCTTTAAGTGTTCAAAAAGAGACGCCTTTTTAGTTTCATCATTGTTGAAGGGAATAACTTCATTCAAAATACTCCAGTCTCCTGTCTCCTTAATGTATGCTCCAGTTGAAAGAATTATCCAGAGTGGATCATCGTTAAAATTACCGCCTATATCGTTGTTTCCCCTCTTTGTCAGTGGCTGATATTGATGATATGCCCCTCCATCTTCAAACATTGTGGCTGCCAAATCAAGTATTCTTTCCCTTGCCCTTTCAGGCACCTGATGCACGAAACCAAGCAGATCCTGATTAGAATCCCTGAACCCCATTCCCCTACCTATGCCAGATTCAAAGTAAGAAGCACTCCTTGACATATTGAAGGTAACCATACATTGATACTGATGCCATATATTTACCATTCTCGTAAGTTTTTCATCAGGATGAACTAATTGATATTTAGAAAGGAGATTATTCCAGTAATCTTTAAGGTTTTCAAAGGCTTTATAAACTTCATCCACTGTTTTAAATCTATTTATAATCTCATAAGCCCCTTCCTTGTTTATGACCCCTTTTCTTTCCCACTTTTTATCTTCTGGATTTTCTACATAACCAAGTAAAAACACAAAATCTTTACTTTCACCTGGTTTTAAACTCACCTCAATATAGTGTGAGGCAACAGGAGCCCAACCATCAGCAATTGAATTTCCTGGTTTGCCTTGAATTACTGCCTGTGGCTCATCAAAACCATTATAAAGTCCAATAAATGAATCCCTATCAGTATCAAAACCATCCACAGGGACATTAACTGAATAAAAAGCAAAATGATTTCTCCTTTCTCTGTATTCAGTTTTGTGGTAAATTACAGAACCTTCTACCTCAACTTCTCCTGTGGAAAAATTCCTCTGAAAATTTGTCTGATCGTCCCATGCATTCCAGAGGCACCATTCTATAAATGAAAAAAGTTTTAACTTTCTTTCTTTTGAGTCGTTATTTTTAAGTGTAAGCTTCTGAACTTCAACATTCACACCAAGTGGCACAAAAAATAAGACTTCACAACTTATTTTGTCTTTTTCACCCATTATTTTTGTATAACCAAGACCATGATGACACTCATACCTGTCCAGTTCATTTTTTACTGGTTTCCATCCTGGTGACCATATGTTACCATTTTCATTAATGTAAAAATACCTTCCACCACTATCTATAGGCACATTATTATACCTGAAACGGGTAATTCTTCTAAGTCTTGCATCTTTATAAAATGCATAACCACCGGCAGTATTTGAAATAATGGAAAAGAAAGCCTCACACCCCAGATAATTTATCCAGGGATAAGGCGTTTTTGGTGTTTGAATGACATATTCCTTATTAACATCATCAAAGTAACCAAATTTCATAATTAAATTAACCTCCTTTTTTCAAAAGTTTTCCAGTTTCTTATATTTAAAACTTTTACTTTTATCAAAATAAAACCTGTAAATATAGACAAAAGACCTTGTAATCTCATCAATTGCCACAGCAAACATAGCTCCAAGAAGTCCAAGATTAAATTTAATTATCAAAATAAACCCCACTAAAATTATATAAACTGTGCCAAAAATCTGTAAATTCATCACAAACCTTGCATCTCCAAGCCCACGGATTGAGTTATCAAAAATAACATTTGAAGCTTTTGGAAAAATTATTAAGCCTAAATATGGAACCATCGTTTTCAAAAAATCAATCTTTGCTTTTTCAGAAACAAATATCCTAAAAAGTTTGTCAGGAAAAGTCAAAAATAAGATTAAAAAAATTCCGCATATCAAAAAACTATACAATAGTCCGTATATATTTACAAGTTTAATATTCTCTTTTTCTTTTTTCCCTCTATACTCGCTTACAAGTATCATTACACTTGCAGCAGCACCCCAGTAAAAAGTAACCGTCATCTGTATAATATTATTTATCACTCCAGCATAACCCGAAAACATNTGATTTNTCATATTTAAAAAAATTATNAGCACTGTCTGTCCCAGTTGCCATAAAAGGCCNGCCATTCCCATAGGAATACCAAGGAGAAGCATTTTCTTAAAAAGGAGTGGATTTGCTTTAAAAATCCCCTTAATTCTTAACTTAAAATCCTTCTGTAAAAAAACAACAGCAAGAAGCAAGATATCACCAAGAATATTGCTTATTCCTGAACCCAAAGCTGAACCGCAAACACCAAATTCAGGAAAACCAAATTTACCAAATATAAAAGACCAGTTCAAAAATATATTCAAAATAGTTTTAAAAAATATAACCACAAATATTGGCATGGTTCTTCCCATACCCTGAAGAATTCCTCCAGCAGTAATTCCCATCCCAAATGTCAGAAATGAGATAGAGAGAATTCTTATATAGCCAGAACTCAGTTCTAAAATCTCTCCCCTTGCCCCCATTAAGAACATTACATATTTTCCAAAGAAAAACCAGAAGATAAAATAAACAAGAGATAAACACTGATTAAAAAATAAAGCATTTTCACCATACCTCAAAGCAAGCTTATTCTTTCTCGCTCCTATATTATTGGAAATAATGACAGTTAATCCCTGCCCAACAGAATAAAAAAAGAAAAGAAAGATAAAATAAGGAGCCATTACATTTGTTAAAGCAGAAAGACCGGAAGAATTATAATTTCCTACAAAAGCCATATCTGTAAATGAAAAGACATACTGAACAATCATCTGCAAAGTTATGGGAAAACCTATGTTTATCATTCTCGAAGTAATTTCTCTTTTCAAGGCAAAATCCCTCAAAAAAAATCAGGATATATTTTAATTCAACCTGAAAAATAAATCCAGAATAATGCACTGTGGTGAGTAAAAATAAATTAAATTAGTGAAAAATATATTTAAATTATTTTAAATAATTCTAAAATTCTAAGGTTCTTAATATATCTCAAGCAGATTTTACAAGGAGTGCGAGTGTTTCCATATGGTGTGTTTGAGGAAACATATCTACAAGAGATATCCTCTCAAGATGATAAAAATCCTTCAGTAGGGATATATCCCTTGCCATTGTGGAAGGTTTACAGGATGAATAAATAATTTTTTTAGGCTGGAATTCTTTTATAAATTCTATACATTCCTTTGCCATTCCTTTCCGTGGTGGATCTATAATGTAAACATCTGCAGCTGGAAGGTATTTCAGCTTTTCCTCCACGGCACCAAGAATAAAACTTACATCTGTATTTATATTATTTATTTTCATATTATGGACAGCATCTTTAACAGAACTCTTTGCTATTTCAATTCCTACAGTTTTTTTCGCGTAGTAGCTTACAAACAGTGTGATAAGCCCTATGCCACAGTAAAGATCATAAACAACCTCTTTCCCCTCCGGTTCAAGAAATTCAATAATATTTTCAAGCCACAAAGGTATAACATAATTATTAACCTGAAAAAAACTATCCTTTGAAATTTTAAATTTTATTTCCCTGCCATTGACTAAAATCCTTTCATATACAGGCCTATCTTCATATTTTTCTGTTTTAATAAAATTGACAACTGTATCCCCATCGTTTGTTGTTCTCACCTTAAAATTATGTGGTGGAAACTCACTTTGATTTCTTACATCATTTAACGCCTGATTTATTTTCTCCATTGCAAGAAAGCAACTTTCTATGTCCACAATAAACTTTGTGTCCCTTCTGAAAAAACCAATTTTTTTCTTCTTCGGATCAACTTTGAATGTTTCAGTATTTCTGTAGTTAAATGGGGAAGGGCTCGGGATAACCCTTAAAAATTCCTCAATATCTAAACCTGCAATTCTTTTGAAGGTTTCCACTAAAAGAGTATTTTTAACCTCTATTTGTTTTGAATAATCCATCATCTGATAATCACAACCTCCACACATCCCAAAGTATGGACATAGAGGCTTTATCCTCAGGGGAGATGGTTGTATTATTTCCACAGGTTCAGCCATAGCATAGCTCGATGTTTCCCTGTATATATTTGCCCTTATATATTCACCCGGTAAGGCATATCTTACAAAGATCACCTTTTCATTTTCGTAAGCAATGCTGCAACCTTCGTTTGCAAACTTTTCCACTTTAAGAAGGGCTTCCCTCTTGGTTGCTTTTATCCTTCTTGTGTCTATTTCAAAATCCAGATGTTGTGATTCCATTTTAGCCATCCATTTTTATTTTTCTTTTCTTTTTATATATTTTCACCTGCTTTATTCTCGTTGGTGTTGAGGATAATACCTCAAAAATATAATTTGAATAAACAATTTTTTCACCACTGCAGGGAATTCTTTTCATTCTTGAAATTATAAAACCTCCAAGGGTTTCAAAACCCTCTTTTCTGATATTAAGTTTGAGTTCTTCATTTAGATCCTCAATATTTATTATTGGATTTACAACCCAGTAATTTTTTTCTTTTACAATAAGGTTTTCTTTTTCATGTAATTCTTCAAACAACTCTTTTATTATATCCTGATTGGTTATAATACCCGTTACTCCACCATACTCATCAACAACAAAAGCCATTTGAGTTTTTTGTTTTTTCATCTGGATAAGCAAATCAGAGATAGGTGTAAATTCTGTCACATATATGCCTTTCTTTATATACTTTTTTAAGTTTTCAGTTTTCTTTGCCCTGATGAGATTTTTTATTTCTATATANCCTATCATATTATCAACCCTGATGTCAAACACAGGCAATCTTGTAAGTCCTGTTGCACCCATAAGAGCAATTGCTATTTTTACAGGTTCATTTACTTCAACGCATGACATTCTTACAAGTGGCATCATAATCTCTCTTGCTTTAATTTCCTTTAAGGAGATTATTTTCTCAATAAAATTTTCCTCATTTTTACTAAAAATACTCCTTGCAAGTTTTGACTTGATGAGAATTGTAAACTCATCTTTTGAAAGCCACTTAGTTTTATTTACTTTGAATATTCTTAAAATCAATTTCCCGGGAAGCGTAAAAACAAACTGGAANGGATAAAGAAGGAAATAAAACATTGCTATCAGAAAAGACAGATAGTAGCAAATTTCATTAGCATATTCCTTGAATACAATTTTGGGTATAAGTGTACTGAAAAAGTAAATAGAAGGGGTCAGTACAAGTGCTATCAATGTCTGGTTTAGATCCCCATTCTGGATAAATTTATACAGAAATTTAGAAAAGCTAATAACTGTTGCAACATCACAAAAATTCGTTCCCACTAAAAATCCACCAAGGGTGCTTTCTGATCTATCAAGAAAGAAGTTTAATACCCTCGCATTTAAACTTCCACTTTCAAGTTTTCCATGCAACCATACCTTGTCAAGACTAACAAAGGCTGTTTCAAGTCCACTGAAAATGGCAGAAAAGCACATAAATATAATTGTGAAAAAAAACCACTCCATCAGATTTTCTCCACTATTAACTGTTCAATGTGAGTTTGTTTTTTTCTCTTGACAGTAATTTTTTTGTCTTCTACCTTAATATAATCCCCTTCTTTTGGAATATCTCCAACACTGCTAATGATAAATCCTGCAATAGTCTCATACTCTTTACTTTCAATACTTGTATTAAAATAATCGTTAAAATCATCAATACTTATATCACCCGAAACCAGATACTTGTTTTCAGAAAGCTGTATTATTTTATCTTCAATACCGAAACTTTCATCAATAAATTCTCCAAGTATTTCCCCCAGAACATCAGCAATCGTAACAATTCCAACGGCACTTCCATAATTATCTACAACTGTGGCTATCTTTATACCCTTTTTCTGGAAATCTTCAAGCATTTCTGGTAATGTTTTTGTCTCTGGCACAAAGTACATTGGTTTTAAAAACTTATCTATAGAAACATCCTTTTCTTTATTTTCAAGTTGATAGAGTAACAAATCCTTTAGTTCTATATAACCTATTATATTATCATCAGTATTTTCGTAAACAGGTATCTTTGAGTATTTTCGCTCTCCAAGTTCTTCAAGCACTTCTTTTAGAGTAGATTTCCTCTCAACAGAGAAGACCCTGTTTCTTGGTGTCATAATATTCCAGACATTTCTTCTTACAAAATTTAACACATTTTCGATGAGTTCCTTCTCTTCCGTCTCAAAAATTCCACCCCTGCTTACTATGCTTTGAAGTGCCAGATAACTTTCTTCTTTTTGNGGCGCTTCTTTTTTCCTTCTTATCTTTTCTGTCAGTTTTACNAGTAAAGAATCAATATACTTCAAAACTGGCTTTAAAATTTTGAAAATGCCGTAAAGNATATTGGAATATATTGAAACCAGCCCGATAGAAAAATTTAAAGCAAAAAACTTGGGGATAATTTCACCAAAAAGTAAAATCAAAGAAGTAATTACAATAGTTAGTAGCAAAGGCTGTTTTATGGGTAAAATCCGTTCAAGTGATGAAGAAATCAGAATGTTTGCAATAGTATTACCAAGAAGTATAGTGAGTAAAAATAAAGAAGAATTTTTCATAAAATTTTTAACAATTTTTTTAGTCTTATAACTTCTTATTTTCTTAATTTTTACCTCATCAATTGAGAAAACCGCTGTTTCTGCAGAGGAAAAAAATGCTGACATAATAAAAAAAAATATTACAAGTGGAAAAAGAATTAGTGACAACCACATCTAAAAAAATACCTCCATCAATTCTCATTCATTTACAATTTCAAAATTAATCCTGCCTGAAAAGTTANGAAGAAAAGATTTTATCTTTGACAGTGTCTCTACTGGATTTTCGACAATTACCTTTGAACCTCCAATCAAATCAATCATACCAAGTTCATTGGGATAGCGTGGTATAATGTGAAGATGAATATGCGGTATTGAAGCCCCTGAAAAACTACCCATATTATATCCAATGTTGTAGCCACTCGGATTGTAAAGTTTATCTAAAACATCAAGGAAAAACCTTGAAAGTTCCCACAGTTCAACTTCCTCTTCAACTGGAAGCTCTCTTATATCAACTATATGNTTTTTCGGGAAAAGCAAGAGATGGCCATTGTTGTAAGGGTANAGGTTTAAGCTTGCAACAAAATTCTTTGTTCTAAGTATTTCAAGAGATTCAACTTCTTTGTCTTTTTTCACTATTGAACAGAGAATACAATCCACNTTGGGTTTTACACCTCTTATATAATCCTTTTTTGAAAAGGGGAAAACATACGATTNAAAATGCATTNAAAGCTACATTCCTTTCACTTTCTAATTTTTATATTTTTTACATTATAAGAAGCGANAAACTTATTGTCAATAAAAAGAGATATTCACTGTATGATAAGCCTTGCCTTTAAGTTTCCATTCTTATAGAGAAGTTCTAAAATTTTTGCAATATCCCTGCCACTTAAACCAAGCTGATTAAGACTGTCAACAAGTTCACTCACGGTAGCGGTATTCCTTATGTATGAAAAAGCCTTCTGTTCAGATTTTCCTGCCAAACCTGATGAAAAAAATGATTGAGTGCTACTACCAATATTGACCTGAATATTTTTATAGCTTATTGCAGCCTCAGAAATTACAACATTTCCCCCACTCACAATTGCTCCGCTTGCAACATCAATAATTACACTTGGTTCATCCTCAATATCAACCTTCAATGCAAGAATTTTTGAAATTAAATCCAGAATGTCGCTACCTTCCGTAACCTTAAGTACAATTTTATTTCCTTCCGCACTTAAAAAATAATCACCAAAATTTTTCTTTATTTCCTGCACTATTTTTAAACAGGATGAAAGACCCACATTTTCACTTATAAGGAACACTACTTCCCCCTTTTCATTAACAACCTTCTGGTCAATCTCCTTTTGAACTATTGCCCCCAGTGGAATTATGCCACTTACGCCCTTGGTATTTTTGTCTAACAGAAGATTCCCCTTTGCAATAGCATATATTTCATTATCTCCACCAAGAAGGGGTGTAATAATAAGCTCACCACCCTCAAGTGATTTTGCATCATAAATTGAAGAAACCCTCACATCTATTTTAGAACCGGCTCTAGAAAATGGTGTCAAAGTAGCAGTCACAANCACAACAGCAGAGTTTTTTGCCTTGAGTTTTTCAGGCGAAATGCGAAACCCGAAATTTTTTGCCACAAGTGAAAGAATCTGGCGAGCGTGAGAACCATTGTCACTATCACCAGTACCTTTAAGCCCAACAACGATACCGTAACCAAGAAGTGGATTTTCCTGAAAACCCTCTATAGTTAAAACATTCTTTAACTCAACAGGTACACTGTAGACTGCTGAAAACGCAAATAAGAAAATTAGAATCTTACTAAATTTCATTTTCAACCCTTACTTTTAATTTTTTTCCATTTAGATTTTCGACCACATAGTTAGAATCTTCAAGCCTTTTTATAAGTCTCACTTTAGTTATTATCAAAATATTTCCCTTTACATAAAATAATTCATAAAAGTTCCCATTAATCTTTTTTAGAAAATATTTTTCCTGAAGTTTTTTTTCCTGTTTAACTTCAAAGCTAAAAATAAGATTTGTTGGACTTAAAACTGAATTACTA
>JGI24721J44947_10001441_pt1 | contig 33598 bp, 35 predicted proteins | sample YelNatPaOPGAMG01_FD_44947 | JGI IMG/M metagenome (IMG submission 44947) | reverse complement strand
CAGCAATAGCATTTAGGCGGTTAACGCAGTCTCTAATTAGCTGCGCCTTAACCTTTATGTTTGATGCAACTTTTGGGAGTTTTCCAGCAAAAGTGTATGGTGTCGTGCTGCCACATGCGGATAGTATTATGCGCGAATAAAGCCTTGACACTTTTAGTCTACTTCGTAAGTTGATTTCTGGCTTCAGTTTTACTTGGCACACATCATGGTTATTTAGGCTTATCTCCTCGACTTCTTCTGCTGATTTGATTATTCCCGCTGTTAAGAGGTGACCAACCGCGAGTTCATTGAGGTTTGATGGCGAACATAAGATTGTAGCATAATGCTTTCGGTTTATGAAAATGTGGAGTGGTTTTTCTTCTGCAACATAATCAGTCATCTTCTGAAAATTCCCGGTTGAAAAATCGAATTTGACTATATCTACTTTTTTCATTTGCGCTTTTCTCCCTACTTTTTTATGTCTGAAATTATGAAATCAACAACTTTGTCGGCGATATTGAAGTTCGTGACTGATTGTAACCCTCTCCATCCGGGTTGACTGTTAACGTCGACAACGAGTGGCCCTCTCGGGCTTTCTAGTATGTCTACACCTGCGATTTTGCATCCTATGAGTCTTGACGATTTTATTGCAATTTCCTCTATGGCGTTTTCAAGTTTAACTGGCTCTGGGCGAGCGCCTTGGCTGTAGTTTGTTTTCCAACTGTTTGCTATGCGGCGCATGGCTGCTACAACTTGGTTGTCGACTACTAATGCGCGGATGTCTGAAAAGTCATGCTGCACAAATTCTTGTATGTACAGCACATTGTGGTGGAAATTTAGGGCTCTGAAAATTGTTGATGCGACCTCAGCGTCTCTTATGCGGGTTGAGCCTATACCCCGCGAGCCAAAGAGAGGTTTTATAACAACGTCGCCGCCGAGCGCGTGAAAAGCCTTTATGGCTTGCTCAACATTTTCGGTTACAACGGTTTTTGGCACAGGTATGTTGCTCTCTTCAAGTATGGCTAGTATATCATATTTGTCAACGCAGTGCTCTATAGCCTCTGGTGGGTTCACGACGTACATGCCAGAACGCTCAAGCTTGTAAAGCATGTCCATCCTGAAAACGATTTCTTCTAGGGAACCTCTTCCAATTGGGCGAATTACTAAGGCGTCTAAATCTTCTAGGACGCTGATATTGCCTATGCCTATGTATGGTTTATAGCCAACTCTTGCAACTAAGCGTGGAAAACTAAAGCAGATGTGCGGTATGCTACGCCTTGTTAGGGCTTCTCTGAGCTGGGTTGAGCCCCAAGAATTCATATTTCTAGTTATGATTCCAATTTTCAAAATTGAACCTTCTCTTCGTTTTTGTCTGTGAGATGCTAGAGAAAAAGTATTCTTAAAGTTTCTGTGCATAGAGGCTTTTAAAACTGGCGAATGCAGGTGATCAGTTGCTCCGCATTCTCAAATTTTTTGGAAAGCTCAAATTCTAGGTAAGCGCCGTGTGCATTGAAGTATGGGGGACCCTTCCTAGAGAAAAGCGTTAAAACCATGCCTTCATGGTCTATCTTAAAGCCTTCATGGCAGGGTTCATGTCCCCTTATTAAAAATCTTACATTAAACCTTTCGAGAATTTCCTTTGTCACTTTTTTGCCGAATAGTTTTCCGGCACCTCTAGGCGAGGCGCATGTTTCGCTTACTATTTCGTTTGGGTCACTCCAGAGCATCTCCTCCAGAAATGTCTGTTTTGGGTGGTTTTTGTGGGCATATGCCAAGTCCAAAATTGTCTTGGCTTGTGTTGGTAGTCCGCCGTGAATCATTAAGCAACGCTTTTCAACATAGACTGCCGTGTAGAGGCACTTGAACAGTTCGCGTATCTTTGTGTAGGCTTCTTCCCATTTTTCGCCAAATTTCATCTGAAACTCTAATGGCAAGTCATGCGGCGACGCGAGAAGATCGTCTGGTCCCTCATGGTTCCCACGCATGAGAACCACTTGTTTTGGAAACAGAAGCTTCAGCTTTAGAACTGTGTAGTAAACCTCCTTTGAGCTTTCGCCTCTATCACCGTAATCTCCAAGAAATATTAGAAGCGCGTCGCTTTTTCGGCTCAGCTTATTGAGGAAATCGCTTTGTTTCAGTATGTCGAAGCAGCTTTCTATGTCTCCATGCAAGTCGCCAACTACTAGGGCTTCGCCAGTTGACTTAAGTTGGGCAAGTCTTCCGATGACTTGGAAGTTCCCCAAATCGCCATCTTCGCTGCAAAGCATTTTTGTTGCTTCTTCAATTGTTCTCGCAAATTCATCATATTGCACTTCTAGAGCTTCTTTTATTATGTGCTTGATGTCTAGTTGCAATTCTAAGCCTCAACTTTTTCAATGATTACTTTTTTGCCTAGAAAATTCTGAATGTTCTTCTCTATTCTATCCTTGTGATTTTGGATTTTCTCCAACGTTTCTTTAATTGCCCTTTCCACTGACTTTTCCTCGGACTCCACGACGTTTCTCTTTCGCTCCAAATTCTCGAGAACTACTTGAAGTTTAGATAAGCCGCTTTGGGTTTCCGCAAGCTCCGCAGATTTTGAAATGCTATTTTTTCGCGCAAGTGCATCAACACATTTTTTGTGAATTTCGTTCAGCGAATCTCTCTTCAAGATGTTTTCTATTGTTTGTCCCGCCTTTCTCATTTTGTCAGGTTTGAGCTTTAACTTTTCACTGGACATTGAAAGGGTTAGTTTTTGAAGTATCTGTCTCAAAATTGGGTAACCATCGTTTTCTGTTGCTAGAGCTTCAAACGGGTTTTCCAAGTAATGTGTTAACTTTTTAAGCTCATCTTGCGTCAAACCGCTTCCTCCGCCATGAAGGCTTAATGCTTGCATTTTTATGAATGGCTTTTGGAGGTGCTGTAGGCTACGCTTAACCTCGGCGTTTAGCATTTCTATTTCTAAATTCACTTGGCTAAGTTGGCTTATTTCGCCCTTGCTCTTTAAATCAGCCATTTTTTGTTTAACATCGGCAATTTCCTTGAGAACGTGTGCCTTTTCATTTTCAACGTTTAATTTTTGCTCTTTAAATTTTGACAGTTCCTCCTCTAGATCTTGCAGTTTGTCAATAAGCTGAAATGTTTCCTCCAAAGTTTTTGTTTTAACATACTCCTTTATGAGAAAGGTTTGAGCTTCCTTCAGTGAAGCCTTTGTCCTCTCAAACAACACAAGAAATTTTCTTCTGTCAAGGATAAAAAATGGCGAAATCCTCGGAAACCACATTCTAATGTCTACTTCAGTTACAGCAAGCGCTCTCTGGGTTTCCTGAATAAAACCGTTTAGGCTGTCATATGAGGCTTTTTCTGGGATTTTAATTTGCCTTATCCTATCAATAAATAGACGCGAAAGCTTGTTCAAGGCTCTTGCACGCTTGTAGGTTTTCAGGTTTCGCTTTTCAATTTCCTTTACGCTGCTGTCAAATAGCATTTTGCTTGCATCAGAAAGCTCATTCAAAGCCTTACGCAATTCGGCGAGAACTTTTTCAGCACGTGAGTGAACTGGAACAAAAACTGAGCTTGTCTCGTTCTCAAGCCAGCTTTTGATCGTTTTTGAAGACAGCCTTAGAGCTTCAGACAAACAATCCCCATAAAATATACGCTTAAGCAATATTTATTTTTCAGTGTTTCAGACTTATTTTACTCTTTTTTAAGTAGTTACTCTTAAATAATTAACAAAACTGAAAGTCAAAGAGAAGGGTGTGAATATGAACTCAAAACAGACAGCATTCATTGCCATAATGACAGCCTTAGGGCTTCTTCTTTCAGCAATCTCGCTTAACATAGCCCCCCTACTGGGAACTGTTGGTCAAAGCGGTGCAGCTTTAGATTTATCACATATTGCAACGTTCATAGCTGCTATTTTTGCTGGACCTTACATTGGCGCTGTTGTCGGCTTTTTGAGTGGCATTTATGCGGGTTACTATTTCGGTTTTGTCATGGGCACTATTGGAATACTTTCTGTCATAGGAGTCCCTATTGGAAAGGCTTTAACTGGATTTACAGCTGGTTTTCTCTACAAAAAATTTAACGTGCATAGAAGCAGTAAGCCTTCAACTTTTACTGTTCCAGTGATTCTCATATCCTACATTCCAGAATGCATTTACACAATATTGTATTTCCTGTACATAGTACCATATTTCTGCGGCGGCATATGGGAACCCATGATATCCATAGTCATACCAAAAGCGTGGATTGAAGTAACAATAATGAGTTTCTTAATGGGCGCCCTTGTTGGAAATACAGGATTCAAAGAATTCATCTTAAAATCTTTTCATACACCAAGTCTGGAAAAAATGCGAACGAAGAAATGAGATGATAAATTTAAAGAACTTTTAGACTAAAAGATTCTGCTAAAGCTTTAACGTTTATTTCTCCGACCTTAAATGTGTTCCCAGTTTTTACATTGCTGACGATGACGATTGCTGGTGAGAATAGGTCCGGGTCTATCTTATAGAAGTCGTAGTTCGCTGCCTTGAAGATTTCTAAGAATGTTTTCCCATAGTCTTTTGAGGCTTTTGATGGCGCTTTTTCCACAATGCTTTTTACTTCCTCTTCGTTTCCGTAGTCAACGATGTAATAGGCTGTTCCGCCATATAAGATCGCATCGTTTGTTCTTGCCATTGCCTTAACAAATTTTGGGTGTATTGGCGGTATTGGTGCTGTTCCATAAGCGTGCAATATTACATTTGGATTTAAACCAAGCCTGCTAAGCTTAAGCATTCCAGTTTCAATTATCCTTCCAGGAACCTGTACCGCGCCTGCAAGGCTTGCTGTTGGTGTTAAAATTATCGCGAGGTTTTCTGGTTTAACGTGGCAGTCATGCACAAAGCGTTCTATGAGCTTTTCTGGAGGAGCTTTATCAGTTTCCAAGACAATTGCGGCTTTTTCGTAATCGTCCCTATACCCAATTTTTTCGTAGATTTCTTTTGGCTTCTGGGCTAGGGCTCTGGCTGGCCCAGAACCGATTGCGAAGTAGTCGCCCTCCTTGATTTGCCAGCCAGCAAACTGCGAACCGAAAGTTGCTATTGCAGGATGTTCCGTATAAACGAATATTGTTGGGAGTTCAAATTCTCCGTAGCTTTTACGGACAATTCTTGCCTTTGCGCATCCACCCATGCAGATTTCAGTTATGATTTTTCCAGCTTGGAATCCGCCTTTGGCTTTTATTCCGGCATCAACAATTGTTGCGCCCGAAGGTGACTTTGAAACGCTTATGCCATAAAGCTCCGGGTCTGCGCATAGTTTTTCTAAAAGTTTCCATGCAAGTTTGTTAACGCTTAAGGTTTTATTCATAATTTCGTCTCCATCACAGGAATTTTTCATAAACTCTTAGGTNAGGGTTCTTATCTTTAAGGATGTAAAGTTTACCCTCTCCATGCTCAACAATGTCACCCAAGAAAAGGTAGAAGGGCCCAGCTGCGGTTTCACCTTCCTCGATTTTAACTTTCTCTCTTACGCCCTCTATAGTGAATGTTGGAAGAACAGACTCTAAAAAGCCTCCAACAACTATTTTGCCACCTTTCATACACGCACCTATTCGTGCTTCTGCATCTTTTTGAATGTAAATTGTTCCATCACGCATGCGGAGCCCAGCAAACTGTCCGGCATTACCATAAATTTTTATTATGCCTTTTCTCATGNGAGCGCCTGCCTCGTTGCCAACATTCCCGTGAACAATTATCTTTCCTCCATGCATGCCCTCGCTGCATCCACGGTATGGTGCACCTAGATAATCGCTGGCGTTTCCATGAATTTCGATTGTTCCGCCCTCCATCATTGAGCCAACCCATCCTCCGACGTCTCCATAAACAGTGATTTTGCCGTCTTGCATTTCTTCGCCAAGGTGCAATCCAACATTCCCATGAATCGTTATTTCTCCACTTTTCATGCCCGCACCTATTTTTCGAACCTTGCTTAAATCACCCTGAATCACGATATTTTCCGCGTCGCCGTCTGCCATCTCGATTTTGAATAGTTCGCTGAGCTTGCGCTGTTTGTTTCCTTCCCAAACCTTTAGCATCTCAATTTCTTTGCTTGTTTTGCCTCTGAACACTTCGGGGTTTATGCATTCAGCAACTATTGGAAAGCGAAACTCTTTGCAGGGATAAAGCTTTACCATCTACACATTTGCCCTCACAGCAATTGGATTTGAAATCGCAAGATAATCTTCACCCACAGGGTAATTTTCATATTCAACAGTCCAGTAATCCCTGAACCGCCTCTTCATATCCTCTGAAATTTTAATAGGCTCTGAAACCTGCACATCTAACCACATCGTGTCGCCTTCCATATGCCGCAGTATTTCGCCATCTTTTGCAACGATCTTTCCGCCTTTGATTGTATAAGCAGCTCGCTTGAATGCTTTCCTAACGCGTTTATACTTCTTGGAAGGGTCTGTTTCTTCCGGATTAACGTTGTAGATGGCTATGTCCGCGTCTGCTCCAACACCTAAATGACCCTTATTTTTAAGTCCAAGCGCCTTTGCCTGTCCCGCTCTTGTCATTATTGCAATTTCGTAGAAGTTTAATTCCCTGTCTATTGACGGAAGTAAGCTTCTGCTTCTAGCCCTTGAGTTGATCCGTTTTAGCGTGGCGTTTCTTGCCTTTCTGCTCATGAGCCAAGCGATTATTTTTGGGTAGGCGGTGAATGGCCCGCCGTTTGGGTGGTCTGTCGTCAAAAATATTTTCCACGGGTCTTTGATTAGTAGGGCTAGTTCTAAGCCTATTGACCATTGCATTGCGTGCACGTAGCTTTTTCTTCTGTAGCGGAAAGGCACTATCCCAGCGCTTGTCTCAGTTTCCACGTCGTGGTTAACCCACTTGTTACCGCTTAACTCGTAAAGCGTGTACTGGAAAGGTCCATCAGCAGTCATTGTGGTTGTATCTGTGAAGACCACTTGCCCCATGTCCATTGTCACATGCGAATGCACATTAACGTAGTTTGCAATTTCTTCAGCTCCAGACTCAAGTGTAGCCCAACTGTCACCTTTGAAGGCGCTAAATTGGCAATGCGTTATGTGGATTGCTGGTTTGCCGTCGGCTAAATCTTCGACGCATTGCATGGTCTTAATTGTTGTTTGATAGTTTCCGGGCTTTCCAAGGTTGTTTGTGTGAACGTGAATTGTGTGTGGCAAATTCAAAAGTCTATTCACTTTGCATAATCCACGGATTATTTCTCGCGGAGTGATGCCAAAACATGGAACTTGGTCGTCTAAGCTATTTACGTTATGTCCGAAACCCCAAGCTTCTAATCCTCCGGGGTTGACGATTTTTATCGCGTATCCTCTTGTTGAGCTTATCATCCAAGCCACGTGTCTTGCACATTCCTCAATTTTATCATCTTTCAGATATTCGAGGACGAACCACCAGTCGCCCAAAAGTGGATAACTTGCCTTATCCACAATTGGAGTGTCGCTTAACTCTTCATGCGTGTGTTTAGCCTCTAACGGGGGCATGGAGGGGTTCATTATTGTGGTGTAGCCCATCCGCGCGTAACGATAGCCAGTTGTGAAGGTGGATGGAATTGAGTAGCCAACTCCAGAACGTGTTATGGAAGTTTTACGTTCAAAGTCCCGAAAATGGTCTTCTGGTCTCAGCAACCTTCCAGCGTTCACTTCTGAACCAGCAATGTGGCAGTGTATGTCCACTCCGCCTGGCATGACAATCATTCCAGAAGCATCAATCTTCCTTGCCTTATGCTCGTTTACCTTTTCAACAATCTTTCTATCCTTGATTGCGATATCCATCCTTTCGCCATCAACACCATTAATAGGGTCATAAACGAAACCGTTTTTCACCAAAAGCTCCATCTTTTAAGCTTCCTCCACCCTCTCTTTATGCCTCTTTATTCGCCTAATTTCCGTCAGAATTCTTCGGAGAATTTCCTCGTCTGGGAGGATGCCTCTTGGCGGTTCTACAACCTTCTTAAGCGGAAGAGGCACATGGTCCATGCGGTAGGCTGTTCCGCTGGCTTCTATACCAACAAAGGCTGAGGGGATAACAACATCAGCCATTTGAGCAGTAGCGTTCATGTGCGGGTCAACAACAACAAGCGGATTCCTAACCAAGTGTTCAACAGCCTTCCTTGGGAAGTTCGCAACTGGGTCTGAAGCAACAACTAGGGCGGCGTCTGAATCACCGCGCAAGAGAACATCAACGGCAGATGTTTCTCCAGGGTTATACCGCGGATAGCCAAGCGAGAAGTCCACAGCATATGGGTAGCCGGTCTGCCACGTAAAAACAGTATTCGCGCCAGTGACATTAAAGTGCCCTCTCATCGGCATTATCACAAATTTTGTGCGCATGTTCAAGTCTCGAACAAGAGAAAGCGCGGCATCAATGTTTCTAAGCTTACCCCTACTCATTGTAACCCCAAGCCCAAAGAATAAGATTCCAAAGTTGCAGTTAATCATAGCATCAGCAACTTCCTCCAAATACTCCACTGGAACCCCGGCAACTTCATCAACCTCTAACTCTTGGTCGCGGACAATCGCTCTAAATGCTTGGAGAAGCTCGTAATCCTTGTTTGGCTGGACTTGAATGAAATAGTCAGCCATTTCTGCAGACTTTGTCCTTCTGACGTCAACAACTACTAGTTTTCTTCCCTCCTTCCAAATTGTTAAAGAAGGCTCCATTCCAGGTTTGCGTAATGAAATTTGCTCTTCTTTAAGAAAGAGCCTACGAACAGCACTCTCGATTTTTTTCCTAACATTTAGAGCCTTAATCTTTGTTAGGTAGCCCTTCCAAGCGCTTTTCGCAAATCTTCCCTGAGAAAAAGCAGTATAACGCTCCATGTGCCTTGGATGGGCACTCCACGGGTCGCTTCCCCAATAAATTACAAGGTCTGCTCTATGCCTAATCTGTCCAAGAGTGCACGATGGAATACCGACTTCTTGAATGCTTAAAATTGATGGCCCATGACATATAACCGATGTGTTATCGATTACTCCGCCAACTTCTTCGGCTAACTCAAGTCCAACGCGCATGGCTTCACAGCTTGTTGAACTCCAACCATAAAGTATCGGGTAGTTAGCCTCAGCGATTATTTCAGCAGCTTTCACTATGGCTTCTCTAAATGTAGCCTTGACTAGTTCTCCATTCTTCCGCACAAGTGGTTTCAAAACGCGATGTTCACTATTGTAATGCAGAAATTTTGCCTCGCACATTGCACAGCCGTTCTTTACCTTCACAACTTTTCCATCTTTAATCGTCAGCTCTATGTCATCACATAAGCTTCCGCAGACTGGACAAGCAACAGCTCTAACAACAGACATTGTTTCAGCCCTTCCCAAAATGTAGCTTTAAAAGCTCCAGCAAACCCATAACGGGTTTTTCTGGCGCTGGCTCAACATAAGCTGGAATTCCCTTCAAAGAAGGCATGCCAATCCCGTGAGTTTCGGGGTCTACAACAACGTTTGCCCATGGTCCATATGGGATAAAGATTACGCTTGGATGTGGAGCTCTTTTAGACTTTAGGGCTGTAACTACAACCGAGCCGTATTCCGTGGAAACTTGAACGTTAGTTTTCTCTTTTACCCCGAGCCTCTTCAGATCATCAGGGTCGATGTAACAAACAGACACGCTTTCAACGTATTCCTTCGAAGCCTTTCCGCACTCTTTTCCAACGCCCTGCTCAATTGTCCGCCCAGTAAGCAATGTTACCAACAGCTTGGGTTTCTCTTCCATTCAACAACCTCAATGAAAGGCAAACTTCCTAATTTGGTACTCTTACTTGAAACTTAACATAAAATATACTTTAAATTAATTAACTTTTATGCAGCATGGAATTGAGTGCGCCTAACAAATAATTTCAGGGTCGAAGCCCGTTTAAGATGCTTAACGCCAATGCAGCCGCAATTATATCAGCCGTAGTGCCTGGATTTAAGAGGCTATCCGACTTTCTTAGCATTAAGTCAAATTCATGCAGTTTTTCTTTACCCAATGAAGTGTTAAGTCCCCCGTGCTTTAGGACCTCTTCAGCCATAAATGAGACCTCTCGCGCTTTTTCTATGCCAACCTTTCGTGCAATGAACGTGTCTGGGTTTCTTGCTAAAACTTTCAGAAAAGTGTGGATTATAGCCACGTTTAAGTCTGTGCTTTTTCTGACCTCCTCTATTAGATTTGGATAGGCAAAATCAAAGGTTATTGGATAATTGTTTACCCACTCTGAACAAACCGTGTCATAATTTGAGGCTATTTTGAACACTTGATAGAGGGAAATTCTCTCTTTAAGTATTCTACTTATCGAGTCTGGATTGTTAACGTCGAGATCCGGAGCCTTTCCAAGTCCGCTGGGATTAGCAATTTTTATTGCCTCATAAACGGCGACAGCATCTTCAGGCGTTGTTGCCTCAACAATGTTTCTCAAGTTCCGCCTTAAACTGGAAATTTCAAAAACACCTTTTTCGTTAAGCGCCATACCTGCAGCAACAGCAATAGGAGAAAGTAAAATAATCGTGCCAAGTAAAGTGTTTCCTCCGCTCTGCCACGCGCTAACTTCTGAAACGCAATCTCTTATAATGTATCCAACATGGATATCTTCAAAGCCTATCTCACCCTTCGAAACAGATATCCCCTGCTCAGCAGCCAACCTAAAATGCGGGGCAGCAGCCACAGCCGAGGCAAAAAAGTGCATGTGATTAGTACCCTCAAAACCAACAACCAAATTCACGTTTCCAGGCTTGTCAGCACTAACCTCCAAAAGAATAGCCAGCTCCAAACAACGCGAAACATGTTCAGCCTTATCGAATAGAAGTGCTTGCATGCACTGCACCTTACAGGCTAGTTGCATGAAAAGACTTATTAACGTTGTGTAAAAAACTACACAGCAATTACTGATAATACACAGGATGAATCAAAGTCATGAAGATTTCAAGCCATCAAATAGCATTGGTAGCGATTTTCGCTGCACTTTATTATGTCTTATCCATAATATCCCCGTATATTCCTGCAATAGGGCTACCTGATTTAAAAATAAAACTGGAGGCGTTAATTGCTTCGGTCTTTGGACTAATTTTAGGTCCATACTTAGGAGCTTTAGCCGCGTTTCTTGGAGCCTTTGTAGCATGGGTATTGCCTCCAGGAAGCATTAATCCTGCTGGTGCACCTTTCTTGTTATCACCTCCAATAAACGCTTTGATTGTTGGTCTAATCTTTTACAGAAAATGGCGATGGGCATCTGCCCTCTTCGGAGGGCAGATTTTGGCTTTTCTGTTTTTACCTCCCTCTCAACCAATAACGGGTTACGGTCAAATCTATGACCCCTTTAATCCAGATAACGCCTACACGATACCGATTTATTATGTACCGGTAGCCGTGCTTTGGGATAAGGTTATCGCATTACTCCTGATTATTCCAACTGTAAAATTTGCTAAACTCCTTTCTAATCCGAAACGCATGCCCATACTATTTTTCCTTTTAACTTTTATCGGAAACCAAGCGGACAACATGTGGGGATGCGATGCTTTCGCCATACCAGTAATTTACGAGTCCATTTTTAATCTTCCCCTAGAGGCTGTTCGCTTTTACTTCATTGTAAGCCCATTCATTTATCCGGCTATAAGGCTAATACAAGCCCTAGTGGCAACGGTAATTGTGGTTCCGCTTATCACAACTTTAAGAAACACAGAATTGATTGCAGCTGAAAAATCTATAATAGGGGAAAACGCCAAAGAAAAAACATGCAGCCAATAGAAGGATATATGATAGAGTCGGTTGAGGACGTAATCTTTGACGTAAAGGGACTAGTTCATCCACCAAAGAAGGTTGCGGCTTTTCCTCGTTTCATTCCAGACCTCGAAGGTTCTCGCATTCGCAATGATGTCAAATACAGCAAAGTTTATGGCATTTCTGAACGGTTTGATTTCCTTGAAAAAACACTTCCAAAGTACGTTGTCCATGACGTGGTTTTTGACGAAAAACTTTGCGAAGTCCCGCTGGAAAACGTGAAAAAGGTCTATAGTCCGTTTAGCCATTTGAGAATCCTTAGAAAAAGCGAAAACCTTGACGCCTTGGAAGAGGCGACTTTGCACTGTCTTGGGATTCTGAGGGAAAAAGCCAGCGTGCCATGGAATAAGCTTGGGATTTCAGGTTCTCTTTTGGTTGAATTGCATACTGCAACATCAGACATTGACCCAGTTGTTTATGGTATGGAAAACTGCCGAAAAGTTCATGCAGCTTTAAGAAAACTGTTAGAAGAAGGCGATACACCATTTAAGCCCTATAGCTTGGAAGATTTACGAAGACTTTTCGATTTCCGTTCGAAAGACACTTATATGAGCTTCGAGGACTTCGTTAAAGTTGAATCGAGAAAGGCTTTTCAAGGCAAGTTCATGGACAGAGACTACTTCATACGCTTCGTGAAGGACTGGAATGAAATAGAAGAGAAGTATGGCGACGTCACCTACAGGAATCGTGGATATGCCAAGATTGAGGCTACGGTTGTTGATGACTCGGATGCCATATTCACACCGTGCACATACAAGATTGAAGATGTAAAAGTTGTTGAAGGACCAAAACTCCAGCCGATAAAGGAAATTGCCTCATTCCGTGGAAGGTTCTGTGAACAAGCTAGGAAGAGCGAAAATGTTACCGCGCAGGGAAAACTTGAATATGTGAAAGACCATAGAAGAGACTGCGAATATTTTAGATTGCTGCTTGGAAACAAGCCACCAGACTACATGATTCTAAAACATTAACTTTGAGTCGTGTAAGCCGCGACTTTTAAGACTTGCTCGTAGTAGCGTGGTCCATAAGTCAGTGCTATTTGATGAAAGCTTCCGCCATCTTGCGTTTCAACCTTTTCAAGGTTTCCCTCAACATAAACCATTTCATCCTTCCACGCTTGCATTCTAAACTCTTCAAGATAGGAGACAACCCGCTCTAAGTCTTCAACTCTTCGCCCCTCAACAACTTTTAAGACTTCAACTTTGTAAATTGAGGGCATAAAAGGCGCATCAAAATCGTTTTTTATGCGTAGATACGCCTTAACCCAGCCTTTACGAGTTATCCTTTTTATTTGGCCGTATTCATTGCTGATTTCACTCCAGCTCTTCACTGGTTCAAACTCAACCTTTACAGTCCTTTTAGAGGTTTCGTCGTAAAAAACTCCGTAAATAAGTTTGCGCCTCTGGTGCCAAACAAACTCTTGTGGGCTTATGTTCTTGAAACGCCAAAGTTTCCCTCTAATTGGTGAGTCGCTCTCAAATTCGTTGGAAAATCGTGAACGCTTGTCTGCATAAAGCTCTTGCAAAATCTCGCGTATTCGTTCCAGATTGTTTCTGCCATAAACGATTATGTCTATGTCAGAGAAGCGAGGATGGTAAAAGCCGTGGAGAAGCGAGCCGAAAACCCCAAAATCTCCTACGAAAAAGCGGTGATTCACAACAGTCGCCTCAAGAACTGTTTGGAGAGCCTTGAGAAGTTCATCTTTAGGCTCTTTTTCAAGTAGCACTTTAAGGGCTTCTTCCGGCTTCCTAACGGCAGCCACATTTGAGCATTTAACGCCTACAACCTTTCTGCCAAGAGGCTCATGAAAAATCATGTGCTGCGGAAATTTCGCCGCAATAAAACGCCAACCCTCATCTTCATAAAACTTGTAAAAAATCTTTTCCCCGTCTGTCCTGTAGGCTTTTGGATTGGGAGATTTGAAGAGATTGGAAGGTGCATACTCGGCGTCACATATAAAGCCATCTTGCGGGTGCGTATAGCCAAAAACACGGAAAATTAAGCCTTCCCGCGTTATTATTGCATCTCTATCTCTTAACCTTATGCTGGCCAAATGTACTCTTCCTCGTAAGCGCCTGTTCCTACAACAACTTGAAAGTGTGTTTTCCCGGTTTCGACGTTTTCCACACGTTCAAGCATGCCAGAAACCTTTATTTTATCGCCTTTCTTGGCAACGTTTCTGTAACAACCAATCATTGACACAACAGCCTCTGGAGTTTTCTCTTTGGGCAGTTCCGAGGAATCGTTTAGGGGCTTGTAGTCTTTTATTTTGTATAGAGCAGGTCGAAACATTGCTTCACTGTCATCTTCAACTGCGCAGATAAAACTAACTGGTTTAAGCGGCTTAAAATTGTATAAGCCATACTTGGAATCGACTTCCTCTGGTTTACGAACAGCATTATACATGAACACCTTGCCGCTAAAGCGACACTTGTATTTTCTCGCGACATCTAGACGATTGTTGAAAACATAACTTAAAATGCCAGCGTCGACGAGTTTTTGCACCGCATTTTCTAGACTGCGAAAGTTTTGCGACCCATAAACAACTATGTCTATGTCAGATTCTTGTGTATGCATGTTTAAAGCGACAGAACCGTGTATGCCAAAATCTTCGATGGGAACATTTGATTCGCTGGAAAGCAGATTAACAAAATCTAATGTCAACTTCTGCAAGCTGTCCTTACGTTTCAGTTTACCGATATGTTTTAGGCATTCTCTTGGAACGTAAAACTTTTTAACAGAACCTAATGGTGCACTAATAACATCTTTTCCCCTAAAGGGGCAAAAATACACGTATCTTGGAAAATTCTTCCTTAAAGTTTCAAGAAGGATTTGATAGTTTTGCGCAGTGTAGAGTTTCTCTGCGCGAAAAAGCTTCATTTTTCCAATCTTCCATTCCCGCTCAAGGAAATCTATTTTGAAAAATTTCTTGAAATTTGATGGTATATACTTAAGAAAGGCGAAGACTCTATTCTCCGGGTGTTCATATCCAAAAACATTGAATATAAAGCCCTCTTCTGTTATGAATGTGTCGCCATCCATTGGTGTCCATTGCTTCAGAGTCGTTTAGAACACCTTTATGAAATCAAACTTGGATGCTAAAAAAGCTATTGTAAAAACACTACGCAATTATAATGCAAAAAGAGCGAAACAGGGTTTAATTCTTTTTTAGCAGATGTGGCGGCGGGACTTTTACGTTGTTTTTGTAGTTGCCGTTTTCCTCTTCTTTAAGAAGTTGTGTTATTTCCCGGTAGCGTTGGAGAAAGCTTAAGCCTTTCTCGGTTGCCTTGTACTTTTCCTTGTCGTTTTCAACAATTTTTTCTAGCAGTTTTATTTTTAACATGAACCTGAGGTAGTCGTTTAGTTGCGTGAAGCTTAGGTTTGCCCTATACATTATCTGCGTTTTTAATGTTCCATCTTTCGCTATGTCCAAAATTTCAGCTATTATGTAGAGTTTATCCCTTCTTTTTAAAGCTACGTCCGAGCCCCATGGGTTCAATTTTCCAATTTCCTCTTTTAGAACAGCTTTCTATAACTTGAAGGATGCACCGAGCATTTTAAGCCGTGTTTCGCTTGGGAAACTATTCCAATAACCGAAATATTCTCTAGAACAAACTTCTATATGCTAATAAACGAAATAGCTTATCTTATCACGTGATAAAAGCTTAGAGAAGAAAAGGGTGAAACGGAATGATTGTCGGCTTGATAGCGGATACGCATGATAGGCTTCCAAATGTTGAAAAAGCAGTAAAGAAGTTTAACGCAGAAAAAGTTGAGCTTGTGCTTCACGCTGGAGACTACGTAGCGCCATTTGTCATTCCAAAGTTTAAGGATTTAAACGCCAAGCTTATAGGGGTTTTTGGCAACAACGATGGAGACCACGAGTTGCTGAGGAAAAGATTCAGCGAATATGGCAATTTGGAGATTCGCGGAAGTTTTGCCGAAGTTACTGTTGACAGCGTAAAAATTGCGCTTATACATGGAACTGAAAGCGCACTTTTAAAGGCTTTGATTGAAAGCGAAGGCTTTGACGTTGTTGTTCATGGGCACTCGCATAAGGCTGAAATCTACGAGAATGGAAAAACGCTTGTTATCAATCCTGGCGAAGCTTGTGGATATTTAACTGGCAAGTCGACGATAGGCTTGCTTGACACGGCTAAGCGAGAGGCAAGAATCATTGAGCTCTAATTTGATTGTACGGTTGCCTCCGCAGGTTGGCTAGCTTAAAAAGTTCAATTAGCTCATCATCCGACGCGCCATTTCGCATAGGCGTTAGAACATCAACCAGATTATCATTCCGCATTAGGCACGGTTTCAGTTTTCCATCACTCGTCAAACGAAGCCGCGTACAATTTAAGCAGAAACTAGTATTTTCAATCGGATGCACAACTTCCACCGTTACGTCTGGAAGGTGATAGACATGGCGATTCTGCATATACTTCCTAGTTTCAACTTTAACGGCTTTCCGCCTTAACATTTCTTCATACTCATCCAAGGACTTATAATGCGCATAATAATATGCCATATTCAAGTTTATCGGCTCAAGCTCAATCAGCTGCAAAATTGCTCCAACTTTCCCTGCGAATTCCATCATCTCCAAAACGGCATCATCATTGACCCCTTTTAAAATTAGCATGTTAAGCTTAACTGGGTAAAGTCCAGCTTCAACGGCTGCCCTGACACCTTCTAAAGCGTTTTCCAATCGCCCGCTAGTCAAAGCTCTATAAGTTTCGCTATCCAATGTTGGAAGACTTATGTTCACACGTTTCAAACCACTTGCATGCAATTCCTTCGCTAGGGTAGCAAGCATTATGCCATTAGTCGTCATGGAAAGCTCACTTAAGCCTGGTATAGCAGCAATTCCACGAACTACTTCTGTAATGTCTTTGCGCATTAGTGGCTCTCCACCAGTAATTTTCACCTTTGAAATTCCAAGTTTGACAGCAACTTTTGCGACATGTACAATTTCTTCGGCGCTCATTTCCCCCATGGAATTTGACGCAACTTCACCTTCCATGTGACAGTAGAGGCAACTCAGATTGCAAACGCGCGTCACCGCTATGCGCAGATTGAGTAGAGGGCGCCCCCAATGATCAATTAAAACCATCGTTATTCCCGCACGTGCTTATCGATGTCTCCATAACCTTCCAACAATATAAAACTTGTCTAAAATAGCGACGAAAATAAATGTTAAAGCGCATAATTAAATTATTAATGCCATTTGATTGAAATTTTCGTTCGTTCCTTTTCTCCATATATAGATGTGGGTCATCATAGTGTCTCAACATACCTACTGCTCGCCAGAACTGGTTAATTGGGCTGCAGACCTTATGTCCAAACTTAAAGGATGCATCTTGCCCAAGATGACCGGGCGGTTTTAGAGAACGCGTTACGTATCGCTAGTGAAACCAATAAGGAAGTGTTCGTGTTCGATGTTTCACGATGACTGATAAGTTGAAGGCTATGAAGAGGGGAGTTAAGAAGACGCCGTCAACCATTATCAATGGAAAAAGATGTGAAGGAGCAGAGGAAATTCTGAAAGTTTCGCATTCAATTTCCAGTAAACCGAATGCGTAAAGGAAATAATCGCTTGATTCATTCGCGTGCATGCTTCACTATATGAGGTGCCTCAGGTAGGATAAGCTTTTCAATGCAGAGTCTTNCGGCGTCTGGCGAGCCTGGGATGCAGAAAAATGCTTTGCCTCTAGCTGTGCCCGCAATTGCACGTGACAGAATTGCAGCTGAACCAATTTTCCTAAAGCTTAAAAGCCGAAAAATTTCGCCAAACCCTTGTAGAATTTTTTCTAGGAATGGAGAAACCGTTTCGATTGTAATGTCTGATGGTGCTATGCCTGTGCCGCCGCAAAATATGACTGCATCTAAATTAGAGGTTAATGCTTGATGCACGCACTCTTCAATTTGAGCTTTGTCGTCTGGAACTATTTTCCGCATGGCGACGCTGTGACCTGCGCCTTTTATTAGCGATTCAATTAGATCTCCAGACTCGTCCGTGATTTTCTCCCCGCTTTTCAACCTCTTGTGTCGCGATGTGCTGCAAACGAAAATGGCGAAGTTCAGTTTTTTTGGAGCTTCTGCCTTATGCCTCTTTGTGCTTTCGCTCATGAGGCTCATCCTCTTTAACCTTTCTGACAACGCGGATGTTCTCTATGCATGTGAATGGATATTGTCCTTCCTCGTCTTTTTCGTATTGTTTAATCATGTCCCAGATTGTTAGAAGGCTGGAGGCTGTGGCAACTAAGGCTTCNATTTCAACTCCTGTTTGAGCCTTAGTTTTAACGGTGGAAGTTACTTTTACATGTTTTNCGTCTATAATTTCGGTTTTTATGTCCACGTTTGTTAGTGGAAGCTGATGACAGAGCGGAATCAGAGCGCTTGTTTTTTTGGCAGCAAGTATTCCGGCAATTTTAGCAGTATAAAGTGGGTCTCCCTTTGCAATTTTGCCTTCGCGAATTAAATTTATTGTTTCTGGCTTCAGCTTAATTGTTCCAGTGGCTGTTGCTTCTCGGAAGATCTCTGGTTTTTGGGAAACATCAACCATCGACATTTTCACATCCGCTCCTCATGCTTTGTTTGGTTAAAGTTTGCAATGGAAAGCTGCCTGTTTTCGGTTTTGTTTTCCCTGCTTTCCATCTTTACGGATGTTTCTTTTGAGAGAATTTTTAGGCTTTCTTCTTGTAACTCCCTCATTATTTGTTTCATTTCATCAACCTTCTTTTCCAAACTGATTAGCACAGCCCTGAAATCGTCTATTCGACCTAAAATGTATTTAACAAAGGGTTCTACATCCTCACTAGCTTGTATGCTTACAACCGAAGCCTTTGTTTCTGAAGCCTTTTTGAAGTTTAGGATTGCATCAATAAGCGGAGATGGGCTGTCCCTAATTTCTCGCATCATGAAGAGAATATCTGAGCCGTCTGCCAACGCTTTTCTTAGCTGCTCAAAGGCTAAACGGGAGTTTGCAAGGGGGTCAGCTGTGTTTTGGAGCAGTATTTCCTTAAAATTGGCTAGCGTCTGCGTCAGTCTATTACACATGGATTTTATTGTTAGGGCTCTTTCAGGCTTTAGGATAAGCATAAGCTCTTCGCTTTTCTCTGTTAAGCCACTTAAACGGGCTATGCTGGGTTCGGTTTTGCTTAACAGTTCTTGTGGCGGAAGCTTTTCATATATTGCGCCACTTGCTATGTCACTTGCCATTTTCTGCAGTAACGCTTCAAGTTCCCGTATGTTCTCGTTAAACTCGGCTTTCACCAACATTTTCAACTCCAAATGTTTTATTTTACGGCTTTATTATTTATTTGAATGCTCCCAGGATTCAAGAAGGTTTTGCAGAGCCTTAGTTTTCGGCGACTGCTCATTAAGCCTATACAACCGTATTCTTCCAAACATCTTGTGTTTAACTATTCCTTCGTTCTCCAAAATTTTCAGATGCTGACTTGTCGTATTGTAATTTACGCCGAGTCTACGGGCAATTTCGGAAACGTTAAGCTCACCCATCTTCAAGAGAATTTTCAAAATTTTTATCCTCAACTTTGAAGAGAGAACATCTTCCAAGCTCATAAGCTTCGCCTATCCTTTTCTAAAAGCATTGAAAGTTCTTTCTCTAACTCCTCTGCTGGAATTCTCGGCAAATAAATGAGCGTTGATCTTCCACGAGCGCCTTTTGCCGAAACTTCAAGTTTCACAATTTCCATTGCTGCAAAGTTTTTGAGATACTTCCAAAGCTGCGTGTGGCTGTGTGGTTCTTCGCCAATTTCCTCGCAAATTACGGCGTAGGCTCGTTCAGCATCCGTGAACGTAATATGAGCCGTTTGTGCTGCCTTGAAAATTCGTGCTATGGCGAGTAGAAAGATTTTTTCGTGAAAGCTTAAATATGCAATTTCGCTTTTCCGCACTGTTGGAATTATGCTTGAAGCTGCCTTTCGAACATGTTCTGGCAAGACAATGCTAAAACCTTCCGCGTCTGCATATTTTCCAGCTCTCCAGAGAAGTTCTATTCCGAAACGGGCATTNCCACCTTCTGAAAAGGCAAGCTCGGCAACTAGGTTCACCGTGTCTTCGGAAACTGTTGATGGCTTGAAGGCTAGGGGAACACGGTCATTGAGTATGTCTATAAGCTGGCTTTTTGAATATTTTTCTAGGCTTATTATGTTGGATTGCAAGGTGCTTCTCGTGCTCGCATCCAACCGCTCAATCACTTTCAGGTTTCTAATTATGCAGATTAATGAGAGTCTTTGGGGTTTGCCATGCCTGATCTCCTGCATTCTCGTAAGCTTGTAAACTGCCTCTGAACCTTCTCTTTCAACAAGACTTTCAAACTCGTCCAGAGCCAAGATTACGTAGGCGTTTTCTTCGTCTAAAACATCAAATAGAATGCTGATAAGCTCCTCGGCTGAGTAGCCTCTTCTCGGGAAGTTTGGATGAAAGTTGATGACGACTTGATGCAGGATTAAGAAGAGGCTCCCACGGTATTCACGGCAGTTCACATGAATGTAATGCAGTTTTACCCCTAGCTTGCTAGCCTCACTTGTGATATCGGCGCCGAAACGTTGGGAAAGCACCGTTTTGCCTGTTCCAACATCGCCGGAGATTATGACTCTTTGAGCCATTTTCCCTGGAAATTGCAATAAAAAGTTGAAGAACTGCCTTAACAGTTGTATTTCTTGGTCTCTGTGGGGAAGTCTTCTGGGCACGTAGTTTATGTCGAGTTTTGTTTCATCCTTGAAGACGCTGCTGCGCTGATACAACTGTGTGAACCTCAAAATAATTATGTGCGCAGCTTGTTATCTTTTTCCCTAAGTAGATTGCCACGTAAAATAAAAAGACTAATAAGCAAATCTTGTTAATTTCATTTCGATAGGGCAAAATGATTCCAAAATATTTCTTCTTGACAAAGGGCGTTGGCAAACACAAGGAGCAACTGCAATCTTTCGAGTTAGCTCTTAGAAACGCGGGGATACACCACTGTAACATAGTAAACGTTTCCAGCATAATACCGCCGGGATGTAAACTGATCACAAGAGAAAAGGGACTGAAGATGCTGAAGCCAGGAGAAATAACATTTGTTGTTCTAGCTAGGAACTCGACGAACGAGCCGCATAGGTTAATTGCAGCGTCAATAGGAGTAGCCATTCCCTCCGGCAAAAACAATTATGGCTATCTTTCAGAACATCATTCCTTCGGGCAGACAGACGAGGCGGCGGGAGATTACGCTGAGGATTTGGCTGCAACCATGTTGGCTACAACTATGGGGATACCTTTCGACCCTGAGACNGCTTGGGACGAAAGAAAACAACTGTTCAAAACAACTGGGCTGATAATTAAGACAACCAACATAACGCAATCCGCAACTGGCGATAAAAACGGTTTATGGACAACAGCCATCGCAGCAGCTGTTTTTGTTCCAGAGAAACGGCGCTAGCGCAAATTTAAAAGCGCACAATAATTATCCATTTTTATCTCTTTTAAATAATATAAGCGTTAAACACTTANTGTTAACCTTAAGGTGTTAGGTGAAGCCTTTGAAGACAAAAATTCAAACGCCAATGGTAATCGTGAATTTTAAGGCTTACATTGAAGCAANCGGGAAAAGAGCTGTTGAACTCGCAGAGAAGGCTGAAAAAGTAAGCAATAAAACAAACGTGTTCATAGGGGTTGCCCCACAATTTGTAGATATAAAAGCCGTAGCGAAAGCCGTAAACATCCCAGTTTTCGCCCAACACATTGACCCGATAAATCCCGGAAGCCACACTGGACACGTGCTCGCTGAATCTGTAAAAGAGGCTGGCGCTGTAGGAACTCTGGTTAATCATTCTGAAAGGCAGCTTAGGCTTTCAGATATAAGCGAGATAATTAACATAACCCGTGAGAAAGAGCTAATATCACTTGTATGCGCAAATACGCCNGCNATAAGTGCGGCTGTTGCAGCGCTGAAGCCAGACATAATCGCTGTTGAGCCACCAGAGCTTATAGGCACTGGAATTCCAGTTTCAAAATCAAAGCCAGAAGTGGTTACTGGCACTGTTAGGCTTGTGAGAGAAATAAATAAGGATGTTACACTTTTGTGCGGCGCCGGCATAAGCCACGGCGAGGATGTTGCAGTAGCCTTAAAGCTTGGCACCCAAGGAGTGCTTGTTGCAAGCGGCATCGTTAAGGCGAAAGACCCATATAGAGTCTTACTTGAATTTGCAGAAGCAGCAAAAAGATAGGTGTGGACGTGAAGCTTGAAAGTTGAAGCAGAATGCGCCGCATGCATAATAAACAGAGCTTCAGCGGAGCTTACCGAAGCAACTGCAAATCCAGCATTACGTTTCAGAGCCATGAGTGAACTTTTACGCTTACTAACAAAGGAGTTTAGGCCGACAGCTGTCCCAGCAGACTTGGGCACAAAGAGAGACCGCCTAATAAAAAGGATAACCGGCAATAACGACCCATACAAAAGAAGCAAGAGAATAAGCAACGAAAAGGCTTTGAAGCTTTTACCCTACGCCAGAAAACTGGTTGAAGAAGGCTACACGCAACAAGATAGATTCAAGAAAGCATGCTTATGCGCTATTGTGGGTAACACCATTGAATTTGACATCCCAGCCCACAAGTTCTCATTTAACAGTCTAAAAAAAAGTCTAAGAGATGCTGGAAAAGATTTGGTCATAGACGAAACCCTTAAAATTTATGAGTTGACTAAAAAGGCAAAGTCCATTCTTTACTTAACCGACAACGCAGGCGAAATAGTTTTTGACACCCTTCTCGTCGAACAGCTAAAAAACATGGGCTTGAATGTTGTTGTCAGCGTTAAAGGTGCACCAATAATTAACGATGCAACTTTAGAGGATTCTGAGGCTTCTGGTATGAGTAAAATTGCTGACAAAGTTATAACAACAGGAACGGACGCTGTGGGTTTAGCCCTGAAAGAAGCTTCATCAGAGTTTCTTGAAGTTTACAACTCCGTGGACATGGTGTTTGCGAAGGGGATGGGTTACGCTGAAACTTTAACAGAGTACAAGCTTACCAGACCGCATGTTCTCCTTTTTAGGGCGAAATGTAATCCTGTGGCAAACTTTTTTGGCATAATAAAGGAAAAAAATGTTGCAAAGCTGATGTTATAAATGAGTGTGCCATCAATTCGCANCTATGGTGAAGCGCTTTCACGCTTTAATGATGTCGCCCAGAAAGAATGGATCATTACAAACGGTTTAGGCGGATATGCTTCATCAACTGTTTTGGGAATGAACACGAGAAAATACCATGGTCTTCTGGTTGCTGCGCTCAGCCCGCCAGGCGAGCGCACCGTGTGCCTAACGAAGCTTGACGAGGAAGTGGATATTGGAAATAACGCTTACCCACTTTTTGTTAACGAATTTCAGAATAGAATATTTCCTCGTGGAGACCTGTACCTAAAAGAGTTTTCCCTATCGCCTACACCAAAATATGTTTATGAAATTCAAAACTTTAGAGTTCAAAAAGGCATTTTTATGCTTTACAAGAAAAACGCTGTAGTGACAGTTTACAATTTCTCAAACGCAAGTAAAAATCAAGCTAAAGTGCGAATTTTTCCAATTGTAAATTGTAGGCATATTCATGAAGTGACAGATCGACGGCGAAGTTTATGGGACTTGACGCAGACGCACGGCGAAAGAGAAACGATATTAAACTTTAAAATTCCACAGTGCACGTTAGCCATTGCTGCAACCAGCGGTCGCTATGTTGCTGATGAAAGGTGGATTGAAGGTTTGTTTTACAGAGAAGAAGCCACACGTGGGGAAAGCTGCCTCGAAGACTGTTATCAGACCGGACACTTCGAAGTGATTGTAGATGCTGATAAAGCAGAGAGTTTTGCCGTGGTTACAGTCGCGGACAAAGATGAAGACATCGTGAAGAAGTTTTTGAAGGAAACATCAATGGATATTTATGATATAGGCATAGTGCAAGAACAAGAGAAAAGTCGCCATCAAAACTTGATTTCAAAGTTTTATGATGAGCACCCAACAATTAACGCTAGGGATTGGCTTAACTGGATTATTCTCGCAGCGGACAAATTCATAGTGCAAAGTGTGGATGGCACACGAAAATCTGTGATTGCGGGATACCACTGGTTTGAGAGTTGGGGCAGAGACACCTTCATTTCCATGCCGGGGCTTATGCTTGTAACTGGCAGATTCGAAGATTCGCGAAAAGTGTTCTTAACGTTCAAAGAATACTGTAAAGATGGACTTATTCCAAATTTTATTCCAGACACGCCTGCGCAACCAGCGTACAATTCCGTTGACGCATCGTTATGGTTCGTGAACGCCGTGCTACAATATTTGAAGTATACTGGAGATTTCACGTTCGTCCAAGAACAGTTGTGGGAGACGTTGAAGGCGGTTATTGACGGACTTGCTGATGGCAAGGCGCATGGAATGCGCGTGGACAGTGATGGTTTAGTTATGCATGACGCCCAATTGACGTGGATGGATACCGTTGTTGATGGACAGCCAGTCACACCAAGAAGCGGAAAAGCCGTTGAAGTTCAAGCGTTATGGTTTAATGCGCTTAAGTTTATGGAGATTTTAGCTGATAAATATGCAGAAGCTGATAGGGCAGAGGAGTACGCGTGTATGGCGGAAAAAGCCAAAAAGAGTTTTGCAAGCAAGTTTTGGAATGCGGAGAAAAGCTACTTGTTTGATGTTGTAACTGAAACCGTTAAGGACGATTCACTTAGACCCAACCAGATAATTGCTGTTTCCCTAGACTTCACTATGCTTGACCAAAATAGAAACGAGAAAATAGTTGATGCTGTACGCCGTGAACTCTTAACACCATATGGATTAAGAACACTTGCAAGAGGCAACCCAAAATACGTTGGCATCTATTCAGGAGATAGAATAAGCAGAGACAAGGCATACCATAACGGCACCGTCTGGCCTTGGCTTCTGGGACCTTTCACAACGGCATTTCTTAAGGCGAAGGGCTACGCGGAATATAGACGTGAACAAGCCCTAAATTTTCTACTGCCAATTTTCACGGAACAAATTAATAGGGCTGGACTTGGCTTAATAAGTGAAATTTTTGACGGAGAACCTCCGCATAACCCTCGAGGCTGCATAGCCCAAGCATGGAGTATCGCGGAGCCCTTAAGAGCCTACGTTGAAGATGTTTTACAAATTAGACCAAAACATGAGAGAGAAATAATGCAGAAGAGCTTAGGGGGCAATTGTTTCTTTTAGGCTTTGCGCTGCAACTTCTGGGGCAACAGTGTTAATGTACATTCCAGTGCTCTTTTCGAAGCCAGCCCATATTGCAAGTTTCGGGTAAACTTCCAAATGCCAATGGTAATATTCTCGTGCATCTTTGTTTATGGTTAAGTGAAAGCCATAATTGTAGGGTGGGTCGTTAACAAGTTTTTTTAACGCGCCTAAACATGCCTTTAATGTATATGCGAAGGCTTCCACTTCGCTCTTTGTCATCTCAAGAAGTGTGGCTTCATGCCTTTTCGGGATTATCCAAAACTCCATTGGATGAACACTTGCCCAAGGAGCGAAAACAGCAAATTTCGCGTTTTCAAGTATGACTCTGGGTCCCTCTAGCTCTTCTTTTAGAATGTGGCAGAAGATACATTCTCCATTTTCCTCGTAGAATTTTTTGCTTGCGGCAAATTCTTCTTTCAAGGTTTTCGGGATTAACGGTGTTGCAATTATTTGGCTGTGTGCATGTGAAAGCGAAGCTCCAGCCTCTAAACCGTGATTGCGAAATATGGAAACATATCGCACGTACGACTTTTCCGAAAGTTCACTAAGCCTATCGATGTAAGCGTTAACAACATATACTAGCTGCTGGATTGCAGCGTCTGAAGGATGCCAGTCGTGCATTGGCGATTCAATCAAAACCTCGTGATGCCCAACAGCACTCATCAAACAGATGCTTTTCGCGATTTGCTTTTTACTTATCCTTTCTTTCGGCGGATTGAAAGCTGGAAAGAGATTTGGGATGCATCTAACAAGCCAGTCCTTGTACCTAAAGCCATTTTCATCCGCACTTTTCCTTATGCCCTTCCCACGTTTTAAGTAAACAAGAACCGCTGGGGGAGTCATCTGTTCATTTCCAGGACAAAGCGGGCAGACAGCAACTTTAGCCTTCTGCCTCTCCTGTTTTGCAAAGTCAGTTGGTCTTCTGCCACGTTCCGTTGCAATTACAACCCATCGGTCAAGCAGATAATCCTTACGCACTTCATTATAGCGCATTAGCTATAACTCCAGCAAACATAAAATGTGCGCCTACAAGATTTAGCACTTTCCAAGTTAAAGCGTTTACCTTGCATCATCTTCTTGTAAATTTTGCATTTTTTCTCATTTTCCACTCTTCATTTCCAAGGACTAGCATAAATTTTAAGCCTGCCCCACCTTGCTAATCTAAACAACTCCTCAACCTTTCGCAGTTTACAACCCATCCCTACGGAGAGTTATCTCAGAATCGTAGCGGTGGGTCACTGGGGTTCGACGCCCAGAATCCGCCTAACCCCCAAACCCTACACTCGTACCCGCACCCCCTTGAGCACTGAACGCCCAGACTTAGGTTGCTCCCTCCCGGGCCTGGCCGGGTTCGCCTGGTAAACGTTGGAGACGACTTCCCTACGGAAGACGCCCAACGACCGCCAGCCCCAAGGGACGGGTAGTCAAGGCTTCGGAAGTGAGGATTTCAGCGTCCACGAGCGCCTCAACCCCAGCTTTCGGCCCGTCGTATAGAGGGTTTACGGTTCAGGGGACCCCTAGCCCCCCGCCTAAGACCCACCGCCAACATTCATTGAGCAAAATAAAACTATAAAACTTTATCTTAGCGTTTTGTCGAGCCATTCTATGTAGGGTTTGAATCCCTTAATTATTGGCATTGCGATTATTTCTGGGACTTCGTAGCTATGTAACGTTTTTACTTTTTCAGCAAGTTTTTTAAACATATCAGCGCGGGTTTTCATGAAAAGCATATATTCTTCTGCGCTTTCGATTTTTTCATGCCACCAGAACAGCGAATGTGCTGGACCGATTATATTTGCACATGCAATTAGTTTCTCGTCAAGCAGAGAACGTGCAATATTTTCTGCCTCGCCTTTGGTTGCAGTTGTTGCAATCACAATTATGAGGCTGCTGCTTTCCAAGCTTATTTCACCCTTAACAACCTTTTTACTTAAAGTCACATTTATCTTTGTTAGTAACAGAGGTTTGTTGCAGGAGTGGATGCACGCTTGAAAAATGTTGGTGTTGTTACAAGTGGCGGAGATGCGCCTGGAATGAATGCTGCCATTAGAGCTGTGACGCGCATTGCCTATTCGGAAAACCTTCAAGTTTTAGGCTTCGAGAGGGGTTGGGAAGGCTTATTAACCAACACTTTTAGGAGGTTGACTCCGCGTTCCGTTGGTGGAATAATACAGCTTGGCGGAACAATTCTGCGAACTTCTAGGTGTCCGGCATTCAAGAAGAAGGATGGGCTTAAAAGGGCTGCTGAAACTTTGGCGCAAAATAAGGTTGACGGCTTGGTTGTTATAGGCGGAAACGGCTCTTTCAAAGGAGCGTTAGAGCTTAGCGAGTTAACAGACACGCTTATTGTTGGAGTTCCAGCAACGATAGACAATGATGTTTACGGCACTGACGAGACTATAGGATTTGACACAGCGGTAAACACGGCTGTCGCTGAAATTGACAAAATTCGAGACACAGCCATATCGCATGAAAGAATATTCATAGTTGAGGTCATGGGAAGGACAAGAGGCTTTCTGGCAGCGACTGTGGGGTTAACCGTAGGCGCAGAGGTAATCCTAGTTCCAGAAGAAAAACTGGGAAAAGAAGAAATTTTCAGGATAATAAAGGAAAACAGCGCGAAGGGAAAGCGGTCTGGCATAATTGTTGCAGCGGAGGGTGTAGGCGACACACGCAGACTTGCAAGAGAAATTCAGAATAACACCGGCGCAGAGGTTAGGTTAAGCATTTTGGGCTATGCACAGAGAGGGGGAAATCCAACAGCAAGAAGCCGCCTTCTCGCAAGCCTGTTCGCAAATGAGGCTGTTAGGCTCTTATTGAATAAAGAAGGAAATAGAATTGTCGCACTGCAAGGCGGCAGCATAGCAAACGTGAAGCTTGAAGAATCATGCAGCAAAGAAAAACCTTTAGACTTGAACCTTTTAAGGTTGGCTAGGGTGCTTTCGACGTAATTGCGTTTTTTNTATCCGAAGAACACTTTTGCTATTTCATAAAGCTCCAGGTTAACGGTTTTGCGTTTGCCAACAACATTTTTCAACGGGACGGAAACTATGCGGTTTCCCTTTATTGCCACCATACGCCCAAACTTTCCATCGTGAACAAGGTCTACTGCGGCTATTCCGAAGCGTGTTGCTAGTATCCTGTCGAAGGCTGTTGGCGAGCCGCCGCGTTGAAGGTGCCCTAGAACAACAACTCTTGTTTCAACTCCTAGGCTTTTTTCAATTTCCTTGCCGAGGTAATAGCCTACACCGCCGAGGCGTATGTGCCCAAACTCGTCTATGCTGTCACTGTAAACAATTTCTTTGCCGCCTTTTGGCTTCGCGCCTTCGGCAACTACGACTATGCTGAAGTTTCTTCCCCTCTCATGCCTCCTCTTAATGTACTCGCAGACCTCGCCCACGTCGAAGGGCTTTTCAGGAATAAGTATGACGTCTGCGCCTCCNGCAAGTCCAGCCTCCAAGGCTATCCAGCCCGTGTAGCGTCCCATAACCTCTAGAATCATAACCCTTCGGTGAGTTTCAGCTGTTGTGTGAAGCCTATCAAGAGCTTCCGTTGCTATTGACACTGCAGTGTTAAAGCCGAATGTATAATCCGTGCCATACAAGTCATTGTCAATTGTTTTAGGTACACAGACGCACTTTAATCCAAGCTCACCCATATTATGGGCTACGCTTAATGTGTCATCTCCACCAATAACNACAACAGCCCCAATCCCAGCTTTTTCCGCGTTCTCCAGTATCTTTCGGGGTCCACCTTCACGTTTAAACGGGTTAGTTCTAGAAGTGCCTAAAATTGAACCGCCACGCGGGAGAATCCCGGAAACCGACTGCAAATCTAACGTTAAGAATTCGCCTTCCAGAAGACCACGCCATCCATCCCGCACTCCGACAATTTCATAACCGTAATGTTGGACGCCTTTCCTAACAACAGCCCTTATCACAGCGTTAATCCCAGGNGCATCCCCGCCGCCACTTAGTATTCCAACTTTCAACCGTCTCCCCCAAGCTACGCTTTGCCGGAACTCCCAAACAACCGCATCTTGCCTCTAACAACCTCTCTCATAGCCTCTTTTGCGGGACCTAAAATCTTCCTCGGGTCAAACTCTTTGGGCGAGTTTGCCAAAACCTCGCGTATTGTAGCTGTGAATGCAAGCCTCAAATCTGTGTCAATGTTTATCTTCGTGACGCCAAGCAATATGGCCTTCTTAATGTGTTCTTCCGGGATTCCTCTTGCACCCGCAAGCTCGGCGCCGTACTTTTGGGCCTTCTCAATAATCCATTGCGGAACACTTGAAGCCCCATGTAAAACAAGGGGGACGTCGACCTTTTCGTTTATGCATTTAAGCCTTTCAAAGTCAAGTTTCGGCTCACCCTTAAACTTGTAGGCTCCGTGAGAAGTTCCTATAGCAACTGCAAGGGCATCAACGCCTGTTCGCCTAACAAAATTCAAAGCCGCATCAGGATCCGTCAAAGCCGCTTCTTTTTCCTCAACCGTTTTCTCCTCAACTCCAGCAAGTCTGCCAAGCTCAGCTTCCACGGAAACACCTCTAGGATGCGCGAAATCAACAACACGCTTTGTTACGGCAATGTTATCCTCAAACCTTAAAAATGAACCATCAATCATCACGGAAGTAAAACCAGCTTCAACACATCGCAAAACAGTTTCAAAATCTTCTCCATGATCAAGGTGAAGAGACATGGGAACGGGAACAGACTCAGCAGCAGCCCTAACAATCTTTGACAAGTAGGTTAAACCGCCATATTTTATCGCGCTTGGCGTGACAGCAACTATCACCGGAGATTTCTCCTCAACAGCAGCCTCAACAACAGCCAAAATGCTTTCAAGATTTTGAATGTTAAAAGCTCCTACGGCGTAAGCACCACGTTTAGCAGGCAACAACAACTCCCTATTTGTTACAAGCATACCGTTCACTATCAAGGTGATATTAATCTTAAATCCATATAAATGATTTACATAAGCAAAAACAGGATTCAAAATCTGCATCCCAAATCAGAGTTCCAATGTCTAGTGAATTCGAAACCCTCAACGCGCGCGTTTGGATGTGCCAAGTGGAAATGTATAATGCTTTCAGAAGCCCAATAACAATGAAGCTTTTAAAACATAGTCTTCAACTGGAAGTTTTAAAACTCTTTTCACTTCTTCGCTACCATGCACTGCGAAGCTTACTGAAGTTGCCAAATCTAAGTGGTCATTACCGAAAAAGGCTGAACTAAATGGAAATAGTGAGCAAACGCTGAAACACAACCATAAATAAGTTTAAGCAGCAAAATCAATAACCATCATGAAGAAAAATACGGAGGAAAAATCTGTCTAAAGTAAAAAGCATGTGAGAGTGCAAGTATATGAAAAGGGTTAAAAGGAATATGATGATACATACATTTTCCCCAAAACATAAACCAGCCATAAAAATCAAACCTAAAGAAAGGGTTCTCNTCGAAACGGAAGATGCCTTAGGCGGACAAATAAAAAACGAAAAGGACTCATTAGAAAACTTGGACTGGACAAAAGTTGATGGAGCTACAGGCCCAGTACACATTGAAGACGCAACTCCAGGAGACACACTTGTTGTTGAGATTCTGAACGTAAAAGCTGAAGATGAAGGCGTTATGGTTGTCATACCNAAAAACGGAATTTTAGGCGACAAAAACTTCAGCCCCTACACGAAAATCGTCAAAATAAAAAANGGATACATACACTTCGATGACAAAATTAGGGTCAAGNCAAAGCCAATGATAGGCACGATTGGAGTCTCCCCCGAATCAGGCGAAATTCCAACAGGCTCGCTTGGAAAACACGGCGGAAACATGGACTTCAAAGAGGTTACGGCGCATACGCGGCTATACTTGCCAATATTCATGAAGGGCGCCCTGTTTGCGGCTGGAGACATACATGCAGCCCAAGCTGACGGAGAATTATGTGTATCATCAGTGGAGGTTGCTGGCGAAATCCTTCTAGAATTTAACATTATAAAAAGGANACAGCCAGAATGGCCAATCCTAGAAACTGAGGACAGGTACGCGTTGTTGGCTTGTGGTGGAACTTTAGATGAAGCAGCAAAATATGCGTCTGAGGCTGCTGTAAGGGCTTTCATGCGCAAATACGGATGGTCCTTTGAGAAGGCGTATATGTTTGGAAGCCTAGCCGTGAGCTTGGAAATAAACCAAGTTGTAGACCCAAAAAAGGGAGTTAGAGCAGTAATCTCCAAGGACTTTATGGACATAAATAATCTTCTCATTTAAAATAAAGCTTTCATTGTTTTGCCCCGAACTCTTCGAAGCTCACAATGTCTTCCAACTTTTTCCTTCTCCTTATCAGATGAAGCATCTTGCCTTGAACATCAAACTTTTCATGCGGATAACCGACAGCTAATAAAGCGATAACACGGTAGTTTTCTGGAATGCTCAGAAGCCCCTTAACTAATTTCTCGTCAAAGTCTCCAACCCAACATGTTCCCAAGCCCTCTTCAGTGGCTGTTAAAACCATGTTCTGCATGGCTATAGCAACGTCAACCACGTACCATTTTGGTGAAGCCTTTTCATCTCCACAACCAACAATGATTATGGGTGACTCGGCAAGAAAATGCGCAAACCGTCCGCTATTGGCGATCTTTTGTCTCTTCTCACTGTTTGTTACAACTATAAAATGCCATGGTTGAATGTTTCCAGCAGAAGGCGCCAACCTTGCAGCCTCAAGAATCCTCATAAGCTTATCCTTGGGAACAGAAGCTGAATCATAAGCACGAACTGAGTGTCTCCGCTGAACAGCCTCAAACACATCCATCCTAATCACCAAATCTAAAATTATTTCAACTTGCCATTAAGTTTTACATCAACTGTCTTTTTCAAAAATTTTCCTAACAAGCATCTGGATGTTTAATTAATAAAATCTCTTATCAAAAACTGGCTTAAATCAAGCTGTTTTCGTTGAAAAGGGGTATGCCGCGCGTTGTTTCTGGTTTGACACGGGAGCGCAGGATTTGAATACGCTGAAAATTAGCGGGTTACATTTCTTTTCTGTTCGGTATCTTGCGGACATGCTGTTTAAAAGGCGATGTTATCGTTTATAATAATTATCTTTGGGCCAGTCTGCCTTCCAAGTTGGTATAAGTTATTGTTTTTATGAATCTTCTTGCTGCTTTCTCCAGCTTTTCATCTTCTGTTACCAAGATAGCTTCCGTGCTTTTGGCGGTTGTGATATATGAGGCGTCATAAAATGTTAGTCCCTCTTTGTAGGCTATCTGAAGTGTGCGGGAAAAGTCTAGTTTAGTGAAATTTATTGATTTAATCACGCTTTTTGTGGTCAAGTCTTTAATTATAGTGGCAGCATCCACAGCATCTTCTATGGATATGGACATTAACAATTTTGAAAGCTTCCAAAGGCTGTTGCAAGCTTCGTATATAGCGAGGTCTGTTGTAAATAGTTCTTCACGGGAAGCTTCAACAATCAGTCTTCTGCCGCATTTCGTGACAAGGGGAAGGAGCGCCGACGCGTCGAGAAGATACTTCAATGGGTCTCCCTGTCCTCTCGCACAAGCTTAGCTACCAATTTTGGGTCTATTTTATTGCTTAGGCGCTCTTTTAACAACTCTAGTCTTTCGCCAAGATCCCTTAATTCTAACTCTACGAGATATTTATCAAGCAGTTTTCTTACCGTCTCGCTGATGTTGACATTGTATTTTTCCAGTTTCTCCTTGATTTCCCTAGCAACTCTAATGGTGATGACACTCATGGAATACCGTATTACGTCTTGTAATACAACCTTTATAAGGATTTCCATGTTTAACCAAGCGCAGACCAGCATTATTCCCTAGCAACCGTGCGCGCGCGTATTTCGTGTTCGTCGAATCCCTTGGCTATGCCTTGGATTACTTGGGCTGTGTAGCTTGCAACTTTTGCCCATGCCCTTCGAGCCCTTAGGGTTAATTCCTTACCCGCGACGGTTACTTCGCCCCTCGCCATTTTAACAGCCTCATCGAATATTGTTTCAAGCTCGGCGATCAGCTTTTGGCGGAGCTTTTGAGTGCCGAGCCTAAATGATTTCTCAAGCTTCAGCAGACGCTTTTCAACCAAAAATGGGCGTGAAAATTTAGCCATTTTACCTACCCCCTATGCTTTTTGCGATGTGAATATGCCTGATATGGCGCTCATAAACTATTTTCTTCAAGGTTTTCGTCGGCGTAGGTCTTTTTTCTTCTTCATCCCGCAATAAATTCTCTCACAATTAAAACTCCAAATTAAAGCTTAAAAAATTGCCTTTAATCACTCTGTTAGCAGCGACTAATGGAAGATAATTTATACTCTCTTCTATTATACAAGACCTCCCTCATTCCATGGTGCCAAAAATAAAGTCGCAGTCCTCGATTTTAACAGCTAATGGGGGAGTCGCAAAACACGGTTACATGATTCTTTGAGGGAGAAAATTTTAAGGCAAATTTTATAAACGTAGTGTAAAAAATTACATTCGATTGAAAATGTTGCACTTACCTGCGAAACGTGCTTCCTTTATTGGGGTTTTTGCAGCTTTGCATGTGATACTTTATTTTTTGTCTTTTGGTTTGTGGCGTAATTGGGCTATATATTTGGAGCCTGTTGA
>JGI24721J44947_10001440_pt1 | contig 33604 bp, 39 predicted proteins | sample YelNatPaOPGAMG01_FD_44947 | JGI IMG/M metagenome (IMG submission 44947) | reverse complement strand
TGGTGGGCATTCCATGACGCTGTCGTACGCGCTGTGCACACGCACAGCAGCAGGTTATTCGCGCGGAGGTCCTTAACCTCGCCTAGAATCCGTGGTGCTTCCGCTGAACCCTCGTGGACGAAGAACGCGCCGATGCAGGTTCCGGATTCTAGTAGAAGAATCCCTCCCGTCAGAGCGCTCTTCGCACAGGCGCGTGTAGTCATCGCCGACCGCTCGCTACTGCGCGATGTCTCTCCATGGGTAGCACCCTTGCCCACGATACCGACACGCGCCCAACTCGAGGTTCGCGCACCAGGCCGCGATCATTGCGCTAGGCCGGGGCACACATCGCGCGCAAGCGCGATGCTATCTGGGATCATTTCGCACCGGAGGCCCGGACACGGCACGCATCGATACAGAGGACACGAATCTGTCACGGACGCGTTGCACTGCAAGGACACGTGTCGGACGCAGCGTGCGCCACGTGACAATCGATACACCGAGTGGCCGCAACGCGCGCGCCGCACGTTTGGGGACGCAAGTTCCGCAGTTCCGCCGCGCTGTCCGCCAAAGCTTGGCCGCCATCGATCGCGCTCCAGTACGCAGCGGCGTGCGTTTCGAGTCTCTGCCGTTGTGCACGGCGCGTAAGAGCGTTTGGTGCTTCGGGCTGCGTACGAACGGTGTATGACTCAAGTTTGAGGCCAATGTTCAGCGTTCTCTCCAGGAACACGATGCACCTACCTGTTTTTGAAAATGCCCCAGGTGCTGGCCGGGCTCGTTTTCTGCGCAAGCGCCTGTACAAAGTGCGAAACGTTATTTGCACCCGTCGGTGGCCGCTATGGCTTTGCTCGTTCCTGCTGATAGGTTTGGTATTTGTGCTGGCTCCTCGTGTCATTCGCTCGGGAGCGAGCCTATGGGAAGCCCCAAACCTGCTGCACACGACTGTTGGTTGCCCGTTTATGTTTCTCGAATCGAACTTGACGCTGACGCTGAATCAGAGTCTAAAGGCGCCAAACGTTTCCAAGACCATGTTCCTGGCCGCGATCGAGGTGCGTGAGCAGGATCAAGGATATATTGCCGGTATTTTTCGTGTTCGCCATCCGTTTGCGCCGCACCGTACTTACAATCCGAGCAAGGACGATTGGGACATATCCATGGTGGCCAACTCGACGCTTGCAGCTGTGAATTTTACTGCTAATCGCCTGGACCAGATCCAGGGCGGCTCTGCGCGTCAGCTCAGGCTCGGTTCGGAGCAAATGCATGCTGTTTATTCATACGGGCCAGAGGATCCACGGATTATTCGCTGCGGCATGCGGACCTTGGCGCTTTTCCATCAGCCGGACATAAGGATGTTCGCACCAATGCACCAACGCTTCCAGTATATCTTGGATATTGAGCGCAATGAACTCTACTGGATCGATGAGCCGCGAGCGCTCACGCATGCTGGGCGAGACTCACCTCTGGTTGACAAGAATTACGTTCCACTCTGCGTGAATGGGGACGATTTGTACATCGTCACGAGCTTTGAACCGCTGCGTGTGCTCGGGCCTTGCACATTGAGGAAAGATCAGGTCTTTGCGCAAGGAGTACACGCTACTGCACACAGGGCACACTGTCCCGAGGCATTCAACGCTTTCAATTCGAGCAACACCTTCTTCAGAGATTCTCAAATATTTCGCGGCTCGACGCAGTTCGAAGAGATCATCCCGGGTCGTGCGTACGTGTCACTCGTCCACGCGCGTCGCTGTGGTATCTACGATCGATGCAGCTACCAGGCTGCAATTGCCGTGCTCGTTCATCTGAGCTCCAGAGAATGGAAAGCAGTTTATTATCCGTCGCTGCTGAAGCTCTATGTTCCAGGCGGGCGTGAGAAAGAGCGACCTCGCTCGGGACGCCGACGCGAACATCGCTGCTTATTAGAACAGAGTCGACATGCACATCAACCTTATCGGCTCCATGTGAACCTAGTAGAGAATCCCGCGTCCATTATTCGATTTGAGAAAGATGAAAGCGCGCTTGTCAGCCTGAATGTGAATGATGAGGAAACGCTAATCGTGAGGGTACCCGAGCTGTATCGATACGCAAGCTCGCTCGCCAGATGCATCCTAGAGGAACGCGCCGAACCACTGCTTCCACGCATCAGCACGCTGTGGAAATGCAGCAATGGCGCCGTCTATGCTACCCAGGAAAACGCTGTGAATTCTTGGCACAAAATAGATCCGAGCACGGTCGCTCGATTTCAAGGCTAGACCTGGCATCGACCGTAGTGATGTACACGCATCGAAAATCATCTTTGAGATGCTTCTGGAAGCTTTCACGCTTCCAGGGCGAAAGATTCCAGTCTGAGCACGTAGCGGTCACTCGGGAATTTCCCCGCACGCATCATGCATGCGATATGTTGCACGCATGCAGCCGAATCGGTGACGTGTCCTGGCGGACTGGTAATGATAACGTGCGCGCTTCTGAGGCGAGTTTCGTAGAACACAAGCTTGGCGATTCTTCGACGAACATTTCCAACATGTACGGATTCGCTGACACTGGCTGCTTGGCGAGCTGCAGCGTAGCGTTCTGCACGCTTTCTCGTGTCCTGCCAGTGCATCGGTGGACGGCGGAACCGCACTGCAGCGCTCCCAGAGTGAGATACGCACTTGCCCCAGCTTCGATACCCTGATTGGGTGTATCGCTTGTTTGAGCGTGACAATGCTCGCGATTGAGCCTGATACGGCGGTTCTCCTTCTAGTCGCACACTTCAGGCTTTCGATCTGCACGCATGATCGGTAGAGCGGTGAAATGCTCCGGATATAAGTACCACGAACAGCAGTGCCATTAGCGCCCCAGCATTGTCTCTTACCGCATCAGAGCAGTGCTCCGGTGCCTGCAACCATTCGCTTTACATCACGAATAGAGGGATACGCGGACATCCATGCATCTCGTTTCGACGAGCGCTTTCCTCCGAGGCACGCTTCAGAGTAATCCAAACGTCGTCGATTCGTTCGCTGGTCGAATATGGCTTGGTTGACGCGCACCCGCCCCGAGCTGACACGAACGACTTTTGACCCCGTCCCAGCGAGCGCATTGCCGTTTAGAGACTGTCGCAAGTTGACTAGGGCGAAGCGGTGTATCGGCCGCGTCACCGGCCACCACGGCAACGGCTGGCCTGGCGATAGCCGCTCGGCACCTGCTCCCGAGACTTCACTGGAGATCAACTCGCAGCGGGAGCTGGATCATATGGAAACGATCCGTACTCTGCATTCCAGCGCTCATAGGCACGAACTTCATCATCGCTGACGCTCCGCCGAACAACCGCTGCAGCCCGTTTAAAGTCGTCTTCGTGGATGGCTCGAACCTGCTCGACTGAGACGTTGGCGATATCAGCGCCGAGATCACGGACAGGACCAAGNGCTGCTTCTGCGCAGGCTGCATACACATCGCTTCCAGAGTAACCGTCCAGAAGGTCCACNATGCGCTCGAGTTCGGCTTCACCGAGCGCATGTTTCTGGTCGCGGAGTAGGCTCTGCAGCATGCCGCGTCGCGCTTGGCGATCCGGCAGCGGTATATAGAGTCGACGAGCCATGCGCCGACGCCATGCCTGGTCCAGCTCCTGAGGCCGATTGCTCGCTCCGATAACCAGGACTCGATCATCGCGGTTGGTCGCTGCCCCGTCCATTTGCACCAGAAACTCCGTCTTGATACGACGTGAACTTTCCGCATCATTCTCGGAACGAGCGCTCAACATAGAATCCATCTCATCGATAAAAATGACGGAGGGTTGTAGAGCTCGCGCGACACCGAACAGCGCTCGCACCAGTTTTTCGCTTTCGCCTACCCATTTCGACATGAGCGATGAGGCTGAAATGTTGAAGAAGCGAGCCCCAGAGAGCGAAGCAATCGCTCGACCGATCATCGTCTTGCCGGTGCCAGGTGGCCCGAAGAGCAAGACGCCCCGTGGCGGACCCCGTATTCCTCGAAACAAGTCAGGGCGAACCATCGGCCAAACGACTGCTTCCATTACACAGCGTTTGGCATACTCTAGTCCAGCGATATCGTCCCAGTTGACGCCAGGCGACTGGTCGAGGATCTCTTGCATCACCGTCTCGACGAGGGCAGGCTCGACGTTCGGTACACTGGGCAGATTGGGGTCAGGTCGCTGGCCATCGGCAGCCGGTCCTTGTGATGACGGCTCTCGCGAACGCTTCGCACTCGGCGTCGGCTGGGCTGACTCCCCCAGCCTTCGCGGTACGCTAAACCGACTGGGCGCCTTTTGGGCTGGCTGCTGCTCATCGAGCGCATTCCCGCTCGCGCTGCGGAACGCTGTTTTTTCGCTCGAGACTCGCTCAGGCGCAGTGCCCTTGGAGGCGACAGGTGCGTCTGTCGGGGTGCCAGCGTTGTCGCGGTGCCAGGTTCGCGCTCGCGTTTGGAGCGCTGCTGCAAACCCGTGTCGCAGTCTGGCGCCGGTGATCACCCCAGACTCTCCAGCACATCCATCGGTCCGGTCTTGCGTTGCCTCAACCGCGTTTGAAGGCAGCGAGAGCGCTTGCCATACACTGGCGTCGGACAGGAAAGCAACCAGCTCCGAGGTCGTCAGCACCTCAAGCCTCGTGCTCGATTCAGCGTCCGGCAATAGCGACCCGAGCAACGCCTCTACAAGACCAGTTGCGTGCCGAAGGACCGCTTGGCGACGTGCTCGTTCGCGTCTCGCAACTGCCCAGCAGGCGGCATCAGCGGGGAGGCGCTGAAGCGCCCAGCGCTCCAACTGCACGTGCTCTCCCTCAAGCTCCAGAAGCGCGCACTCCCAGACCTGTGGTTCGGTCGCGGAGTTGGGTACGCTCTGCGGTTGCGATCGAGGCCAGGTTTCGCGCATGCGTCCTTGGTACACGCCTCACCGGGGTGCTGCACCTGTCGCCCGCCAGGCCGCCCGGTGTCGAGCGCGACCGGGTTCGACGGTGTTTTCCGCGATCCAGTGTCTCGCAGTAGACAGTTCGAGAGAGACCAGTTCCGCACTCGGGTTTCAGGAGTGCAAGACCGCGGCACCAGCTGACGGATCAGCCAGAAACCCGCCCAGCTATGGAGCGCGTCAAGCGTTCAGCGTTGCCTGCGGGCAGCTCCGAAGCGCGCGCTTCTTTGCGCGCGTACCGGGCGTCTTTCCCTTTCGGGCCGGGGCGGCGAACGTGCAAGGAATGTTTCGTAGACGAAGCTTGTTTTTTTCTTCTGANNGACAAGATACAGGTCATGAGAGATCAACATAGACTATTGATTGCCTGCTTATGTTTCTGTATTTAGAATTTTTCCAGAGTTTTATGTAGATGTGCAGCCTCCAGGTTCAAAGTGCAGCGATGAGGGCTCACGAGTCACGCATCGTTTCGGGAGACTTGGTCAGTGTTTCGGGGCTGGGCGGCGTCGCTCGACGCTTTTCCACTGGAATCCGTTCCGTCATTGNCATCAAGATCATTCGCACCGCCCTTNAATAAGGCTTTTTGAAAGAACAGATACCACGATCTACTTCATTCGTACAAGCTGTCACGTATCGCAATTCCGTGCATGGAGCACGCCCGAAGCACGCATGCTTCACGTCCTTCATCCGTGTGCTCCAAGGAAACTCGTGGGTACAGCAGTTCGCGCCACTGGATTGATGAAAACGAAACCTCGACGTCCGTTCTTGACGACTTCATCTCCGTCGCGAGCGCATACTGAAAGCTCACTGAGCTCGTCACGTCAAAGAATTGGTTCTTGTCGAAAGGAAAATCCTCCTCTTTCTGTGGCTATCGACGAAATGGAACGTAACAGCAGCATCGTGTCTGTCACGGAATGTATGTCCCCAGAGGCTCTCGTCTCTTCTAGATACATCAAAATGCGGCCTCAGCACGCACTTGAGCCATCGCAACGATCGCTTCCAGTAAAGGACAAATCACTGCGTTGAACGCCGGGTTCGCAGACCAGTAGAGGTGTCTCTAGCTCCTTTCGAGACTAGATTCTCCTTCCGCTACTTGTTTCATCATGAGTTGTATCGCGTTCCCCGTATCCTTCATCGATTAGAGCGGCACGCGGTGGCAGGTGCACCACACAGCGCGCACTTGTCGATGGGATCGCCCAGAAGACGCCTGTGATCACAGCGTACTGCACGGGCCGCGTAAACAGAGGAACGCTACGAGGAGCGTCCCCTGTACCCGTCATGAGCATGTAGAGCGTGCTGGAGGAAACATTCGCAGGCATCAAGGCGCGACTCGGATGGGACGCTGTAACGTACACACGTGAACACCTGACTGTAGTCGACTGCAACCGCTGCGAAGGGCGCTGCCTGGCTGACTTCACACAAGATGAGCATGAATGGCAATCGAAGTGTAGATCGCAACTTTTGCAAGCGCATGCCGTGCGTGAACAGTGACTGGATGCGGCGAAATCGAGACTTTACCGCTACCAGCAGTATCCTCCGACTGCTGATGTCAGAGCTGTAGGTTCAGAGGGGACCAGCGTATTGAAACCCTGAGATACGAGAAACAAGGGAGGCAATCACAGATACAGCTACCAAACGCTGGCGTCGGTCGCAGCGGGTAGAAATCAAAACTTTAGCGTGCACACCCGCGTTCGTTGACGCGTACCATTGCCTTCTAGCATGGGTACAGGTCATATGTGCGTCGATACATTTCTTTTTTGGTACCAGATCTCGGCATTGAACCGCGTGGTACCGGGATCTGCAGGTGCTACCGGAGCATGAGGAGGAGGAAAATCCAATACACACCTGGATCGATTCAGATTCGCTTCTTCCTACGATGATGCCCAGCGCCCCATTTCTCGCAGGAACAGAAGCTGAATCTAGAGAACTTTTGAGTACCAAGTTCCACGATGGATTGTTATGTTATAGAATCTGTGAGCATGACCAAGGATTCCCCGCTCTACCATGAATGCTTGCGACGAGGACTCATGCACCACATTCTCGGTTGCTCTGCACAGAGACAGCACGTGTTGACGATACCTTGGCGAACGTCGGCTCGAAGATAGATTCGTTGCTGTTGGATATGGAGACGGGCACTCGTTCCTCGCCCGTGTGGAGCGTCTCGGACCGAAACGCACAAGTCGGCACACTGCCCAGCACTAGAGGCACCGCTGCGCCCCGCGAATCGCAGCAGCTGGACAAGTTCCAGGTAGCAGTCGCCGTGGAATGTTTGACTGGACCCGGTGCCTGCTCTAGTCAGGGCACCGTGAAGCAGCTGGGCCACTGCTGCAGCGAAACTCTGCGCGTCTTCAGACTGCGTCCGACGCTGGCGAGAACGACGCAGAGACCAGCCAAGACAGCGGTGGACGCGAGAGGGTCCCGTCTCGACGTGGCGCCTTCGGAAAAAGCAGCCCCTGGACGTGATGCTTCAACCAGTGGAACGATATGAAAAGCAACGGGTTCTTGGGCAGGGCACCTACGGTGTGGTCTATCTGGCGATCGATCGCTGTACTGCGCAGCCTGTGGCACTCAAGAAAGTTCGCCTCGCGGACTACACAGCAGGTCTGTCGATGACAGCGTGGCGAGAGTTGCGCCTTCTACCAGAACTGGGTGGCCATCCGAACGTCATCGCGCTCCTGGACGTATTTAGCACCAAATCTTCGGAGCTGTACCTGGTCTACGAGTACTGCGAAACCGATCTGGAGCATTTGATCACCGAGCGTAACCTCGTGTTGAGTCAGGGCGACATCAAAAGCTGCCTCCGGCAGCTGCTGGAGGGCGTCGCGGCCTGCCACGAAAACTGGGTATTGCACCGGGACCTCAAGCCGAGCAACGTACTGGTTACTACCGACGGGGTGCTGAAACTGGCTGATTTTGGACTCGCTCGCGTCTATGCTGAACCGGACCTCGGAACAGAGGGCGGGCGCCGAATGACCCATCAGGTGGTGACGCGATGGTACCGAGCACCAGAGTTGCTCTTCGGGGCGACCGCTTACGGGCCCGCGGTCGATATCTGGGCCGTTGGATGCATATTCGCGGAGCTCATGCGCCGTGTACCCTTTCTGCCTGGACAGAATGACCTTGACCAGCTGGGGAAGATCGCGGCAACCTTGGGAGCGCCCACTCCGGACCAGTGGCCCGGAGTGGATGCCTTGCCCGCGTACCTTCCGTTCAAGTCGGTCCAGCGACAGCCGCTGGCGGACTTGTTTCGCGCAGCCCCGCCCTCAGCCATTGATCTGCTGTCGCGGATGCTTGCACTGAACCCCAACGAGCGTATTTCAGCGCGAGATGCGCTGGAACATGCATTCTTCCATACGGGTGCAGCGGAGAGCGACCCGCGCGAGCTTATGGTTCGANGGCGGAAAGCACAAGCCCATCGAAGAGCGGCGAAAACGGAGCGACACTCCTAGTAGAACACATACGATCCGGACAGCGGTTCGATCTTGCTGTGAACTGCACAACTTTGTCGCTCCGAGTCGCAGCATCGGTGCGATCATGCCTACCTGTTCGTGCATGATCGGCGGCATAGGCAGGAATTGTGGTCTGCCTCGTCGCTGTGGAAGCGTTCGGGTCTCCCGTTTCGATCCGACGGGCTTGCCCTGCGTACCACAACGCACTGATGATGGATACCTTGGAACGCGCGTGTCCCTAACTTGCCAGTTAGGAATCATCGGGCAAGTTCTGGATGTCAGGGCGTACCCATTGTGTTGTCGAGAGCAATGGAAGAAAGCGCAAGCGTTCATCGACGAGGACGCGATGAACGCCGCCGCTTGTCTAGATTCCCTTGATCACGGGCGCATCCATACGATGCAAGTTTGATTCTTGAACATTTCNGTGAAACCGAAATGTTTCACAACGATGGAGGGTAAATATACATACCCACCCGCAGACATCTTCCAGTGTTTTTTTTCAGCTGGTTCCCTGCTCCCGCATTCAACTCCTCGTGGTGCATTTCGACCCTGAGATGCTGCCCCGTGAAACTGGCTCGCGTCACGTGCCTAGGTCCCTTCTTCAACGCTGCACATCTTCTGGTATGGATGGCGGCGTTCAAGTCTCGGTTCACGAACTCGATGCGTTTATTGCCTCTGGTTGAACTCGTCAATGCAAGGAGTCCTCGAACTCGCGCTCTCTGCACTATTTGGCGCTCTCTCCGCTCTCTGTTCGTCTCTATCGCCAAAGCGCTCCGCTGGCCTGTCTCCATTTCGACCTTGTCAAGTGTGCACCCAAGCTCATCCCGTAGATTTTTTGGAATGAACACATTTCTGTATGCCCCTAGGTAAGGAATTCCCCAGAGCAGGAGCGACTCGCACGAGAAACACGACATGCGCTCGGATGCGAACGTGTTCTAAACGCGTCAGCGATTCGCTCAGCGAAGCGATGATTACGTTTCACGGATACAAGACACTGCATCGATGAGGCTGAACGACGCAGCGTACGGAGGAATGAAGAGCAGAGCTACCCCGATAGAATCGGCAAATGCTCGATCACAACGGGAACGGTAAACGAACACGCTGTCGAATAGAACGACGTCGCCAGGCGTCAGAAGAAAAGTCTTCAATGATTCGACAAAGTGGTTCATGCTCTTGTATGAGCCTTCTCTGCTTGCGAATCTGAGGCCGCCAAACGCGAGTCCACTGCATCTAGACAAGATGATGACGTCGTCGTTCTCTTCGAGTTCGATCATACATATAACGGGCGCGCCGCTCCGCGAAGACGCTTTTATGTTCGGATCGTTTCGTCCGAAGCAAGTCTCACCGACTGGAAAAACAAACCGACATCCCGGTGCTTCATACCGATCGCGACGTGCCAGGAACGCTCTTGGGGCAATATCGGTGGAAAACAGCGGTGCGTGAACCTGGACTCGTTTCTTGCGGGTGTATCCCAGCGTTTCCAGGACCGCATGCGCATCCTGTTGAGAACAGAGACGCCCGTGGCGTCTACCATCGTCGCTTTTGCTTCCCGTGAGGTGATCATTGGGTCGCTTTCTACCATTGGCAGTAGACGCGCATTGGGGATATCGGTTTTAGGCACAGAGCGCATGGACCTCTATCTTTCAGTGTTCCGCAACCATCTGAATCCTGTGAAATGACTGACCTGAAAGACGAATGCACTCCTCCTTGCTCTGTTCCGTACCAAACACATACCCTGCATTCAACTCGTCTACGATCTACACGGTACATGGCATCGTGATGTCGATCGCCTGCTCCGCACTGCATCGGCCCTGTGCAACAAAATTGAGTTGAAAGCCTGTCAAGGCACTCCGCGCAACTCGTGATGCACGCATCAGGCCGGGACAGCGCATACATACATGCATGACACGAATATGCATGCATGCAACAAACATCACGATAAGGCGGTGAGCAATTCCATGCACTGGGGTAGCACGCTCTTTCTGCTGCAGAACACGTGTCCGCAAAAGATCTAGCACGATCCACACCGCTGTCTGTTGACTTGAATCGACAGCAGTTCAGATTGCAGACAAGGATTTATCTTGTGCATCTTGTGAGGCCTGCGTGCAGGCGACCACTTACCATGGTCTTAACGAATCTCCAGCGAGGCGGTATTTGATCGAGCCGCTCCCGAGAATGCACCGGCCGGACGGTTGATTGAGTGCCCACAGGTTTCCGCTCAGAGAATCCAGTCGACGCGTTTCTGTTTCGGGAATCGTACAAACTAGTGCAAATCCTGGATGACATGCCAACGCTCGCATTCGAACTGCTCTACATGCACAGCGCCCGCTCCATGAACGCTTGCCTCGTTGGCACCCCGCAACGTCTCTGGAGTTCTCCGCGTGCGCGTCCGCGCTGGCACTGATCATTCGACTGGGCGCGAAAGCGCCGTGCGCTGTCCAATCGTGCCGGCAATCTGCCTTCCAAAGCGTTACACCATTGAGAACAGATTCCGAGCACCGTGCATTCATGNTGACTTGTAGTTCTCATTCAGGATGATGTTTGGGTGCGCGGTTTGGCGATGCTGCTGAAGCATGGGAAGCAGGTGGCACCTGTAGGACACCCCAGTCCCCGGGTGCACCCATTTCTCGCAATGAATGTATCGTTGCTGCAAGCAGACGTCCGGTCGCGACTCGGGCCAGTCGTCGCGCTGGCACCAACAACCCGAGTCGTCCCAGTGTCACGACAACGCCCAGCACGATGAGCACTGACAGGAGTAAAAACGGTCGTTGTAGGACCGCTACGAATTCATTCCAGCCGAGCAGCACCAGAAGCACCAGCATCCATGCGGGAACCTGACGGTGCACGCGAGCGGCCTGTTGTGCTCGAACCGCCTCTGAGTAGGCCATCGCAGCGCGTTCCTCGAGGCCCTGACGAAGCAGCTTGACTTCGGCTTCGCCCAGTAGGCAGGACTCGTTGCCATTGAGATGGACGTGCTGCAGTAACACAACGAGAAACATAGCGTGTTGGAGCGCATCCAGCCAAATCTTGCGCAGATCATCACTCGCTTGCCAGACTCGCGGAATGCGGTGCGCACTGGACTCGAATCGAAACGCGTCCTCGAATCTTTTCATCAGGTGAAGCTGTAACGCCGAAGGTGAGTGCGCCTGGTTTCGCAGGAACCTCCAAACACATTCCATGGTCTGCGCTCGGTGCAGCTTCAGCAGGTTCGAGGCCAGCGCATCGTCCCCGCATGCAGACTGTGTCTGTCCGCCCGGCTGCTGATGATGCTCCTGCTCAGGCGCTGTGATCCCAGTCGAGATCAGCGCTCTGTGCAGATGCTGCGCTGACTCGTCTCGAACACGCTCAACAACCTCTTGTTCCACTCGGTTCCAGAAAACTTCAGGTTCTTGCTCGGCGGAGGCCCGATCGAGTACCTCCCATAGCGGCTCCTGGAGGCGATGCGAGAACAAAACGGCTGCCTCCTCGAGCAACAACGTTGCCAAACGGTGCTCAGCTGCCTCGCTGATTGCGTCCAGGCGATCTCTGTAGATTTGGCTGAGCTCGGCAAGCAGCTCGCTCCAGCATTCGTCCTCAACGAAACATTGGGGAATCACAGCGACATCCTTCCAGGCAGTCTCTAGCTCGCTCCGTTGCCTCTGGAGGCGATCCATGAATCCTTTCCACGCGCTGCGCTCAGGCGCGGCAGTTTTTACTGCCAGCTGATCGTTCACGAAATGATCGAACCGCTCAGCCAGTGTTTCCAGGTGGCGCTGCAGACGACGGCGATAGGCTTCGCGAGCGCGCAACGAGAGCACATCGTGCAGCTGCTTTCGTTTTGCTGCAGCAACTACGGGCACGTAGCGCGCGGAGCGCTCCTGATAGTGCATCATCACTCGCTCGTATGCTGCTGACAAGTCCGCAGCATCCGCATCGAATGTACTTGCCGCCTCTTGGGCGATCTCCTCGCAGCGAATCCTAGCTAGAGCCTCCTTTTCGGTCGGGATATCGAGCTCGCGGTTTTCGCGGACGACTTGCCAGATCTGTTGACAGAAGACAGCGAACCCGTCAGCCGCGATTCCCCGATGATAACTTTCGNGGAAGATACCAGAGGCTCCCTTATAGAACCGGTCTCGGAGGTCGGCTGCAGCCTGCTCGAAAGCTCCGGAAGCGAGTTCCTTGTGTGGCAGGCTCGTGCACTCCACGTCGAAAAAAGTCGATAACGACGCGCCCTCAACCGATGACGGTTTGTTGATGCTATCCCAGATGCGCTCGAGATCTTCGAGAAGCGTCCTCTCTAATAGGGCGAGCGGTGTGTTCACGTGGTCGCGGAGCACAAAGAGCAGCCGCGTTCGGTGCGCTTCGCGATGAAAAAGCGCCACGTCCTGTTCGAAGACCGTACGCAACAGCGCTAGGTTCGCTGCATTATACCGACCAATATCCTGCGCCCAAACATTGATGATGAGGACTTGCGCAAGCGCAAGCGCAAAGAGCGCCGCTTTCCGCTCAAACGATGCAGCGCCCTCGCCCCGTTCCCGCGAGTCCGTGCCTTCAAGGTCGAGGACCAGGATCTCGCCGCTGCGTGCATCAACCCCCAGCCAAATGCCTCTCGTGACCTGATACCGTCCGATACTGGCGTCCATGGTCGGAAAGTTAGTCCCAAAGAGACAGTTCAGAAGCGTTGACTTGCCCGAAGACTGACACCCCAGCACTGCAACCGTGTGGTACTGGAGACCGCGCTCATGCAGGCGATGCTCGTGCAAAAACCGGAGTAAATCCTCTCGGTGGAACTCTTCGGTGTACGAGATGATTTCCACCAGCCCAGAAGAACTCCTGTTCTGGTTACTGTCCATGGGAACGGGTCGGGTACTCGAACCAGTCGCGCAACACCCAAGAGAGGCGTTGCGTCGTTGCTGCGACGTTGCCGCCTTGCTGTCGACTGCGCAGCAGCCTCACATCTCCATTCCGACGATTTCCGCGGCTTCATGCCGGGTTGCGAACCCGAGACCCATGTAACCATAAAATGGAACACGTTCACGAACACAGGCATACACGTTCAAGTATGGCGCTCTTCACACAGTCATCAACACCTGCATATACGGGTTCTGTCGATGACTGCTTCCGTTGCCCCCTCTTTCATCTGCCGATGTAAACACACCAGTCCCTCGTGTGCGTCCAGCTCCATTGTCAGCAGTCAAAGAACGTTGAGAGCAGCGTTCAAGTTCTGATTCCGCAGCTTGCGGTTGTTGTAGACGCGTTTGGTACACAGACGAAAGTTGCGATCTACACCTCGTTTGCAATTTTCGTCTTCTTTGGATACAGCCTCTGCGCACCCTTCGTCGCAATGCCATTTGCCTGTGGTCAGATGTTCCCGAATATCAACCACGTCTCCTTTGCCGATAACCACACTGTGGATCGTGAACGCATGCCTCATCGTTCGATGCCTGCACTTGACGAGAACAGCGAGCTTCCCTGGTACGCCTCGCCGGTTTCCGTGCCGAGTTCCGTACCCTACGATCACGTCGGGGAATACTCCGTCCGCTGTATGCGGAAGCGCAAACTGTTTCATTGAACAGAGGATTCGTGGAGCGCGATGCTGTCCATGATGGAACTAGTACCGAAAGAAGAATCGATGCTTTAGAACAAGTTGAGAGTTTTCGGTCCGTCAACGCACCTATCGTGCAACAGAGGGATGAAGATTTGTCTCTGGAACGAAATCGATTATCTAGCGTCTCAAGCTCAGTGATCTTTCGGCATGAGCTCGTGTACGAGCCGACAAGTGACGGTGTCGAGTGTGTCTCGTCGTCGGCAATCCAGCGATGCTAATTGCAGCGCTCACGAATCTCCCTGAAACGGAAGTATCGGAAACGAGAAGAATGCGGGATTTGAGGATACTGCACGTAAGGAAATAAGAAGCGCGGCAGCTCTTAGGCACGCATTGCACCATGATACTGGTTATTTTACGAATCCTTGTTCGAAAGCGTCGCAAATCATTTTGATCGCGGTCACTTACCGGACCACTGAGAAAACACGATCGAGCTTCCAAAACCTACGTGTGATTTCGCAAGCCCCTACTGCTGGACTTGGAATGTCGAGGATTTGCATTAAATGAACAAATTTCCGGAAAAATCGCAAGGCGTCGACAGAAAGACCACTTCCATGTCCCTGTTCCATCTGACACGGGTGAAGGAAGCGACAGCATTCACAGGACGTGAGGAGTTCCGTTCGGCTGACGGATCCTATGTACACAACACGAGGAGCGGGATGTTGACGAGCGGCCGGTCTGACGTTCACATTTCTCTGAGGCTACTGGTCTGGCTGCCAGCGGGCAGGTGCACTCCTTTTCCAAGGAGCTGCTGCAATCGCGTGGGGGTTGCAACCTCGCAGGAGGTAGCAGGCAGAAACTTGACACTGTATGGTGCGTTGCGGCAACCGAAGAGGCTGCTCGCGAGAAACACCACCCCATGAGACCGGTGAACGCCTGTCCGAGGCTCACGCGGCATACTAGAAACACAGCGCTAGTTCGAAACAGCCTCCGTTGAGGTCTGGGACAGCTCACCATCCCATAAGACCGGTGAACGCCTGTCCGAGGCTCAAGCAGCATACTAGAAACACAGCGCTAGTTCGAAACAGCCTCCGTTGAGGTCTGGAACAAGTCACCATAGGCCTCCTTGCTTGGCATAGGATCACAGACTTGTTCATAGAACGCGCAGCAGCAGCAGCAGCAGCAGCCTGTGCCACTGCCTTCAAGTATCCCGCTGTTTCCAAGAAGCATCGGACGCGTAGTCAGATCGTAAGCAGATATTCGTTTTGTCAACCACTATTTCCGTGCCTGCACCTTATAAAAGTCCGGTCATTCGCTAAACTTGCACTCGAATATTGTAGCGGTATGCTGCGGCAACGATCACGGCACGATAGACCGTTGAACTGGGACGGGAACGCGCCCACGCTCGAGTCTGTTCTCGAAGATGCATTGTCGTGGCCAAGAACGCTGTTGAACTGCGTCTTTCGGGTGCATTACGCCACCTTTCTTGCTGTAGTAAGCTGTGCTGCGCTACGCTGTACCCTACTGACTTGCGTTGTGCAGAACTTGCGTTGAACGCTCGCACGAGCGTCTGTGACTGAGCGGGCCCCGCAGCGTACCCCTGGGGTCTCCGTGAGCGTTGCGAGCGTTTCTTCATCGCCCCGGTAACTGNGGTTCATCGTGTGCAGAGCTCTCCCATGGGTTTCCTAGCGCTTCAGGACAGGACNGAGGAGTTGCGCTCTGTCGCGCGACTGTTCGAGAGAGACTCGGCAGCGGGTACCAGTGGAGCCACCGCTGCAGCACGTCCGGGGGACGCTGGGGCGGCGGCCCCGCAGACCTCGNTCACTCCCGAACGAACTGCAGAGCTGGCCGTAAAACACTCACCCGGCTGGCAACGTAGCAACTTTGCCGTCTGTGCAGCGCAGATTGGCGGAAGGATTCACGAAACGTCCGCAAAACTCGCTCAACTGACTCGACTGGCGCGGCAGCGCTCTCTGTTCGATGACCACAGCGAGGAGATCGACCGATTAACCAGCCAAATCAAAAGCGATATCGGATATATTAATCATCAGCTCGACGAACTGCAACAGTTGGCTCGCAGAACTGCGGACCCGGGGAGCAACGGCGAACGACGCACAGGCGACAAGCGGACAGATGCTACTACTACTACTACAGGCAGCAACGCCCTAGCTCAACAGCATACTCGAATTATTGTGGATTCGTTGCGAGCGCGGCTTTTGAATGCGACGCAAACGTTTCAGTCAGTGCTGCAGGAGCGGTCAGCGACCTTACGTGTTCGCCCGGAACACAAGGCAGCAACACAGAAACTTCCCAGTGTGTCACACTCGATCTTCGATCTGAAGCCGAACGAGCTAGAGCGCGGCTCCAGCTTTCTAGATTTGGGTAGTGGCTCCCTCGGCGCATCCCAGCAGCAGCAGCAGCAGCAGCAGCAGCAGCTATGGTACCAGCCTCAGGAGCAACAGCTGGTGCATGCGCCACCAGCAGCATCTCTACGATACTACCAGCAACGAACAGATGCAGTTCAACGCGTGGAGGCAACGATTGTAGAGCTGGGCCAGATCTTCCACCAGCTGTCGCGAATGGTAGCCGAGCAAGGCGAGCTTGTTCAGCGCATCGACGTGAACATTGAGGACTCCCTGGCACACGTAGAAGGTGCGCATGGTCAACTGCTGCGTTATTTTGAGAGCCTGCGCTCGAATCGCGGTCTTATCCTCAAACTGTTCGGCGTTTTAAGTCTCTTTATTGTGCTGTGGGTATTGATTCTCTGAGCGCGCGCATGCAGCAGCATTCACCACTTCCAAGGGCATGCGAGAGCTTCTCGGAAGCGCTCTGCGACTCTATCCGCTTCCATGAATACGAATCATCAAACGCAATCGTATGTGTTTCCAGAAGGATCGACGTAGCGCACGCGGTTATCTAGCAGTCGCCAACGCGAGTGTACGCACGGCATCGAGTGGTGTTTAGGGCGCTCCTAGGCAGCAGCGCGGTCGACGGGATCTATTCGCTCCCTGTATGACCGTTCTGCTATCAACCTGCTTCCGTTCTCGCAGCGGTGCAACAAAGGTGCATCGAGTTCAGGGTCCGGCTGACGTGCCAGCGATGCTTCGCACCGTATGCAGGCCTCGGTGAGATCGTGCAGCTTTCCCGCTGGCGCGCTTCTGTTTTGGTTTCCTTGCAGCCACGTATTGCGCCTTGACGGAATACGAGCCTTTTCCGATGTCAAGGCGCGGTCAGGGCGAGGTTCGCACCCGGGCATCCTGCGCGTTCCCGGCATTCCGTGTTTCATGTCTCGCAACCGGCAGTTCGAGAACGAAATGCTGGTGTAGCACCCGAAACCTTTCCGTTCATCTGCAGAACATGGCCGTGCATGAGGCGGTCTCCTGTGAGCGCGAGATTCAGCTGCAATATCGAGCGTCTCGCTGGTCGCTATCGTGACTCGGCGATATCGACCTCCTCATTCGACATGCGGCGCCTACGCACGATGCACTCAGTGCAGCATGCTGCAGCGATTTCTTTCGAGTCGTTTACTTTGCCGCCACGACGAGCGCTAGCGCACGACACCGACGATGGTCAACGCTATACGCCCAGGCGCGAGATCGCGCAGGTAGCGAGCTGTCTGCACCGTGCTACCCGATACTCGCACTGGAGCTCATTGAAGTCGTAGGTGCTGCTGCTGCTGCTGCTGCTGCTGCGCGAGAGAGCCGAACGCCTTGCAGCAGCAGCAGCATCCGCGGAAAACCGCTCGTTGCACTCGAGCGCTGTTTGTGTGCGCATGACCTCTGGTCACGTTGTGGACCCAAGCGCTGCGCGCTTCATCCGTATGCAGTGGCACGCCACAGCGCAGCGTTGCGAGGATGCAAGTACCCTATCGCCTCGTAAAAGCAGGTCGTGCGTCGTGCTTTACATACAGTGGTCGTGTACCGAATTATCGCGCTAAACGCTGTTGGTGCACCTTTTTGTGATCTAGGATTCATGCATCTAGTCAGAATCACTCGAGTTGTGCAAGCTGCCGATAGCCAGGGAAGAGACCGCAGCTCCTCGACAGACGCGGGCATCTGCCGGTACCTCCAAAATACTGTTCACCAGGGGATAGAGGCTTCCGCTAGTCACCCCGTGATGTTTCCTTGGAGGGTCGCTATCGACCCAGGGCCCCGCACCGCTGGTTGTGTAAAAAGTATCCGCAGGAGAGCCTCCCACGACACCAGCTGGAATGCCAGTCTACACGGCTCCGTATCGCTCACCACAGAATGACCTTGCGCTTCGGAAACGCTTTCAGCCGATCTCAGTAAGGGAACAAGTGAGGTTGTGAACATTACATGCTGTTTACTACACTCGACGCAATACATGCTGCTTGCTGTCGAATCCGAACGCTATCGACATATTCCGGTCTTTCCATATACGAGCCAATGAACACACTGGAGTGCTGCTCCTCGACGTGCGTGCTTAGGTGATCGTCACTGGTGTCTCGACGACGTTGTTCGCATAGGTCGTTTCCTTGAAAATGTGATACGCGTTGCATTCAAGACGCAGCGTGTAGTGACCTGAAGGAACGCCCGTGATGTCAATCCACTGGCACGGCAGCGAGTCATCGTAGATATCGCACCAGCCGACGCTGATACCCTGGAATGTGCAGGTATGGACAGGCTCCGCAGGCACGAGCGCTGGGTTTCCAGTGTACTCAGGGAAACGAGCCAGATCCTCCATGCAGAAGCTCTCCTTCTTGCCACTCCGCACAAGGTTCCCTGCCGAATCCCAGATGGAATAGTTCAGCATGGGTTTGCGCGTAATGAACTGACCAGTGCACGTATCCCAGGTGTAGATATTGGGATGATCCGCCGGGTTGCCGACCACAAAATCATCGGGGCCGTTGTTACCGATCGCACCTGCAAGCTTCAGCAGCTTTCTCGGGCCAGTTCCAAGAACGCAGCCCATTTCAAACGCACAGTCATGTGGCGTGAATGACTGCGTCTTGATCATCAGACTACCTTCGAGAATCTTCAGGGAAGGCTCCAGGTCGAACTTCGCCTGAGCTCGCACCGAAGACGCCACCGCTGCAAGGCAGACAAGGCATAGAGCAAAGAGCGTGCTAATACGTTTGTACATGGCTAGTGGACCTATTCCGCTATCAAGGGTAAATGCCCACAATCGCTGTNTTCGTGAAACCACCAATCGCAATTGTCATGTCGTCGAAGATGAAAATCCGCTGCGATGCCATGGCGCACCGATCGAGCGATGGCAGAATCGGCACTTCGAGCCGACGCGCGCAGGGCCACCCGCGGGCCACATCCAAATTTGGGCATCGTCGGCGCTGTGCGCGCACACGCATGCATCTCGCGCTACCAAATTGGTATTTGCGTTGCGAGCGCGTCGACACGCAGACCTGCGATCCTCGATGGCGCGCGCCTGCTGCGCGGCAGTCGCCAATTGGACGGGGCGTGCAGGCCTGCGATCGCCTGGCGACGGCCGCTCGCCGCGCCGCAATCCCGTCAGCTGGTGAACGGAGCTGCGCTGGTGGCGGCGCGTCGCGTGCATTCGACGCCCCGGCACCAGTCGCTGCAGGGCCGCTTCCAAATGTGGTGGGCACGTCGTCGTCGATCTGCGCTGTGTGGTGGATAGATTTGGAAGGTGAGCGTGTGGCATCAAAACCTGTAGGTACTGTTCTTGAATTGCGCTCTTTTTTTCCGAACCTTTTTTAGATGTACCGCTTACATGTTTGAAGTGCATCAGTACTGGCTTGGGGATTCATACATAGCTTGAAGACGCTCCGAAGGGTTTTCGGTGTTGCTCGTTCGACGCGTTGGCGCTTGAGCTCGATACCGCATCGGACTGAAGATGATTCGCGACGTATTCGAAAAATGCTTCGTAAAATATCGGATATCGTGATCAAATTCGTACGTATAAGTTTCCGTTCTTTTCCTTTACTTGCGAGTGGCATGCTTAAATCACGCGTTCTTGAAGCAATCGATCTCTCTGTTCGATGGGCGTCGTATTTCCGGAGCGATTTGCGCAGCAGGATTGACACGAGGGGAGAAATTTTTTACGTCCTTCGTTGAAGACGAGTTCACGAGCGCATGACGAAAAGGCGAGTGAACTCGCCACCTCAAATAATGGATTCCGTTCGATAGCCAAATCGTCTTTCTTTAAGGCTACCGACGAAATGGAGCTCCTCACCAGCAGCATGATAGCTCTCCCGGGCAATGCGCTCAGCAGATTCTTTCTCCTCTGTTTGCGTAGGAGAGATTCTTGGACTCGAGTCAAGCCAGCGATCGCGCCCACTGGGGAGCGCGTTACTGCTTTTCACGAAGCGAGCGTACAGGGATCAAGAGATCTCGACTTGTTTCGCAGCCTTGAATTCCCATGCAGTGCAAAAGTTCATCATGAACAGCATCGCGTTCCACAAGACTCCGAGCGAATGGGAAAGCGTGCGCTTCCACTTCCAGCGTACAGCGTAATCGTCGAGTCGATCGCCTACAAGACGCCAATGATTCTAAGGTACCGCAACGCGTACACAACACGACAAGTGCATCCAGCGGTGCATGCGGTACCCGCCGAGCGCATGTACCGAGCGATGAGGCAGGCCTTCACGCACCACAAGATAGCCCTTGAGGAATGAGGTGTGTTGGGCTTATAGAAACACCTTATTCCATCCAGCTCGCACCGCGGCGAAAGGCGCACTGACGCTGTGTGCAAAATAGATGAAAACGGCAACCTGAGCATGGAGCGCAACTTCCGCCTGTCCATGAAATGTGTCGACAACAACCGGAAGCGACGAGATCCGGACTTCAATGCCGCCATGNACACCCTTTGGGCGTTGTAAGCGGAGATGGAGGCACGCGAGATACCAGCGTATTTTAAAGCCGAANATACGAGACATGAAAGAAGCAGTGAAAGAAAAAGCCCGGATAGGTCAGTNTTCCAGACACTGAAACGAGATCCAATCGATAAATTGTATGCCCGCGTTACTGGACCCTTTCCGACGCAGTCTGAATTCGGTGCCTTAATCGCTGGTTATCGTGCCACTGCGTATACGTTTCGACGAAGAAGAGGCTCCCCTGCGGAGAATTGAGCAAGGGTCCATGTTCGGCGCAGCGCAGTGCTCGATATGGCAGACCGCGGATTACCAGGGCGTATCGTCCGCGTCAGACACACTAGACACGAGTCGGNGCGCACAGTATCCATTGTCAGTCTGCGAACACACGCAAAACCAGGTGCTTGGTCGGTGTCTGAGCACCCGCATTCGTGGTAGCGAGAAACCGATTGCCTGCGAGGTGCCTCGTATTCGATAACATGATGGTCGCTAGAATAGCCGCAGATTTGATGGTGCTTGTGTACGGGCCACCAGCGGCAAGTATCAACAACCTTACGAATGCGGTACTCCGTCGACAGTGCACACCAAGAGGACTCAGGCGCGGCGACCAGTGCATGCCGCGCTCAGGACCCGACGCTGGCGCACCACGAACCGGTCGGATGTGCGTCTATGCTTCAAGCGGCAACGGCACCTGCTCTGTCCATGCTTCGTACTGTACCATCCAATAGAGCAAAGGAGCGCCCTACCCGAAACGAAGCACGCTCGAGGCCCCGTTCATTGATGGCAAGCACTCGAGCGTGCTCCGCTTTCGCGAGCGAACCATAAAGCGCATTCTCGCCGTTTCGCCACTGGTCGTCTGCGGAACATAGCGCCGAGGTTTGTGACAGCGGGTATGTCGTGCAACCGTGGCCTCTCATCGAGCTCCAATGCCGGATCGGGTGCACTGAACGCTGCGTCACATCTGACGAGCCAATGCCGCAGCGATGCAGCACTAGAGGCCTTACGAGGCCGGCACTGTACCTCGACTCACATATGAGCATACACTTGCGGCCCGGGAAGCAAGGATCCGAGCGTATTCCTCCTGAATCAACGCTGTGTTCCCCGCGAACGCTCTTACGGAAGCCGCTCTACGAGGACACTGAGCCGGCGTTCTCGTGGGTACGCGAAGCGCACTAGGGAAGTGCTTTGCTCACAGGCGCCGGTTACAGTGCAGTCGTGCGGCACGCCCCGACATCGCCATATACTGGCCTCACTGGAGTACGCCAGGAACGCGTGTGCAAGCCGCGGTTCTCGGAAAAACCCCAGCCGGACGCTCCCACAGCACTTGCCGTGGTGCTCCGGCAACTTTCACCCCGAGTCTCGAAAAACCGCGACTCTTTTGATCTCGTTGCGGAGCACGTGCTCGGCCTCTTGGACTTGGGACAGCGCCTCCGCTGCTTCCAGCGGCTGCTGAACTCGGGGTCTGGTCTCAAACTCGTGACGAACAAGTCTCGCAGCTGCACGCAACGTGCGCCTGTCGTCACCAAAGGCAACTCGACAAGCACGCAGCAAGCGTCGGTACGCAGTGGGTGCACTCCATTCGCTCAGAGCGCCAGCCATGGTTACGCCCCAGTCCGCTCGGGTACGTCGACTGTTGAAGAAGGTTCACTGAGGCGCTCGCGTATGCTGCGCGTTGTGTCAGAGTTCCCAGCTGCACTGGCGTACGGGGTGTTTGCCCAGACCGTCAGCGAAACAGCAAGGTTTCGCAGCTGTAGGGTAATTTAATACCCACTCGCAGACGCTTCTCAGTCTTTTTCGACCGGCCTACCGCTATNGGCTTCAGCTTCTGCTTGCACACGACGGGCACGACAGCGTGCGCCACACAGTTGGANCGTGTGAGCTCCGCGGGGCTCGGCTTCGGCACTAGCCATCTTCTGATATTCATGGCGANGTTCAAGTCTCGGTTTACGAACTCCATGCGTTTCTTGAGGCTGGTTGATCTCACCAATGCATGTAGTCGTCTATTTCGCACCCTCTATGCCACTTCAGTCGCGTCAGCGTCCCGTCGGGTAAACACCTTTTCTCGCCTGTCTCTCCTCATCTTCGTGGTCACTAGCTCTTCTTCGCTTGATGGTCAGCGAGCAGAGGATTCTTTTTCGTTTTGCTTTGAGGCACCCGCTGATCAGCGTCCCCCAGGATTCCCGACTTGCACATCGATACCTAGCCATCGAATTTTGGATTCCTTCAGATGAACGCACCTCGGGCGCGTCGTCTATAAACCGCGAAAAAGCATTTGAAGACATGCATCCACATATGAAATACCATTGAGGTGAAAGATGACAAGCTGGCGAGCGCACATCGACACGATCACCCGAGTCCATGCAGAGGCACAGCATGCGAATTTCGCGACCAGCATCATCTCCATATCTTATGCTGCTGCATCTGTAAACACATTAGACCTGGAAAACGTGCAAAACCGCGGCAGCAGCACAACCTGATCGGTGAGCCGCCAAACCTAGCGAAATGCAGCACAAGGCCTTTTCGGAAACGGACTGGCGTCGAGCGGGTGGACAAGGTATTCGCTTTCAGTACTCCAGGTCAGCGGTATGCACGTCGCTCATCTAGGCAGCACCGTACGATGCAGTGTCCAGGTCGGCCGCGAGTCCACTGCAGCGTGCCGCTACCCAGGAGCAAGCGGATCTCGCGTTTACGGTAGCAAGGAAACCAGCCCTAGAGCGCTGTATGCCGCGGGCTGTCGTCAGAATGCCCAACTAGGGCAAGCTGCAGTCGGCTATCGCGGGCTAACGGTGCTACTGCTGGCTAGGATAGTAGCTGCAACGCACCACAGAATGCAGCGATATCTAGTCTGATTGAAGAACCCTGGTGCCGACCTGATGCCGACCAGTGCTTCCAATGAGCGCCCACCGCTGTGATTGCGTCATCAACGCTTGATCACGTGGTGCTTCATTGAGAGCAGCGGAGCGTTAGGGTTTGCGGCGAACGAGGCGCCGCCTCCCGCTGATACTCCCCGTCGAGCTGCAGCGCACCAGGATCCGATCGGCGAGAAGTGTGCGCCCTTCTCGGCCAGGTGGTTACGCGTTCAGTCGGTGCATGCTGGACGCCCGCAAAGCCTTGCTCCTCGATCAATATTCCCGTCTTTGACTCGTAATCAGCTGCAACACTTGACGCGCTGCAGAGCACGCTCTGTCTGAACACCGTTCACTTCATTCTTACGATTGCCGCAAGCAGCGTACCTTACATTGATCTTGTGCGATCAGCGCTGCATGGCACGCAGGTCTCTTGCTCTGCAACATGAAGCCCATATCCGATTCAACTGGACCGTATGCGGGTGCCAAGTTCGTGTGCTTCGCACAGGGAATGCGTCCAAGATCATTGCGCACGAGCAATGCAACCAGCGAATCAGCACGTGACTGCACCTGAGGCCGACCAACATCATCCAAAGCTCGCATCTGTCTCGTACGTAGATACCAGTCAACAATTCACGACCGATTCAGTCCGTTGCCAAGCGTTCCTTGACGCCAAGCACTGGGACAAGGCATTCGCTCTCCGGCGATAGGAGCGGAGGCTCACGTTCAGCGCTCATCACTGGTCGCCGCTGCGCTTGGCGCTTGCCCCATGGACGTATGTGCAGCGTGCTGGTGCCGAGATCCCCGAACAGATGCAATCGCTCGCTCCCCGTAGAAAGCCTCGAGATGAGGAATGATCGCGTCAACACCACCAGTCAGGGCGAAACGATGCAATCGGCCGGTCGTATCGTAGTAGTGTTCGACGCTTGCCCCTTGCGACTCGTAGACCTCTAGGCGATGCCTGACAACTGCCAGTCGATCATCGTCGCGACAGTGCAAACGTCCAGAACACGCAGTTCCTCGTTCACAGCCCTTTGGCAACGCTTCGCAGAGCAGCGGCACCCCGTTCTCCGTATCGTCTCGCGGACACGTGCAGACCGTTGTGTCGGGTGAAACGCAAGGCGCCCAGCGACACCCAGGTGGTAGCAGCGGTGGCATTCGCATGCCCGCCTCGTTAATATACATAAAGTTGTAGGTCTTGCCACACGTTACGCAGACTCGTCGCCCAGCCAGCTTGGCGATCAGAACCTCGCGCGGTAAGGTCAGCAGTAGAGCGCCCTGCACTGGGAATACGCCGTCCAACCAGCGAGCTTGTGCTGCCGTTCGCGGAAAACCGTCTAAAATCCATCCTTGTTGCGCGGAAGGCCGTCTTTCAAGATCAGACAGCAGATCCTTGACCAGAGGTTCAACGAACGAGTCTGGTAGGAGGTCGCCCTGCTGCTGAAGGACGCGCATAGCCTCCGCAGCCGCTGTCGCTCCGCGCCCGTTGAGCTGCGACTCTCGGAGGTACTCTCCAAAGTTGATATGCTTCAGACCAAACTTGCGAGCAAGGCGGGATGCGTATGTCCCTTTACCTACTCCTGGTGCTCCTAGAATAACCCAGCGAAGGACAGAGACACTCATAGGAGCGTGAACACCGGATAGAAACGCCAGCGATACCCACCTGAACCGCATTTTCGATGCAATCGCGAGCGAGCCAGGCAGCTGCCTGTCTATCATATGCCGCGCGATGCGCTCGCGTTCTGAGAAACCATGACTGCAGATGAGCGCTCCCAAAACAACCCAAACTCACTGCATTGCCTCGCAGAATCGCAAAAGCCAACAAGTGGGCCCTTCAAACCGACACCGAGTCGACAACCAGTGCCAACTGGATCGCTCGTGCACCGCACTGCGTCCGGTCGAGGCGTACCAGACGGAACGCACGGCGTTCGCCAATACGAAGGCGCTGACTGCGCTCTAGGGTCACCGTCGCCTCCATTTGATCATCCTCCAGAATGATGAGCGCCGTTCGCCCATTCGACGACACGGATGCAACCAAGCCGTTCAAAACAAGTTCCCCCGGACCGAGACGCTGCACTTGTGACTGCCGCTCAGCAAGTACATCCAGCATGAGCGATTGCCGAGATGCCACCACTTTCTGCATCCCCGCAGACGCATTTCGCTGAACTTGCGCAGCAATGCGTGCTACCTGTGCTCTGGTCAGCAGCGGCGCCTCTGCCCCATACTCAAGATAGAGCGAGATCTGACGCAGTGTCATGAGGTCCAGGTATCGACGGAGAGGTGCAGTGCCGAAACGCTGCGGCCGATACGCCTGCACTGCGTTTGGTTCACTGGCGGTTACCTTTTGCGCCGCCAGCGTCCCCAGCTCCGTGTTCTGGACTCGTGTCCATCTAGTGACGGGTACAGGGATCTTGTGCTGTGCAGCAAATCGAATAAGTGCCTCACTAGCGGCAGCGAGTAGCGCATCCACGAGGCAGTATCCCGGAGAGAGTGCAAATTCCGCTACAGCCAGGCTGCCGTCGCGTCGATGCGCCACCCGCGCAATGCGCCCGGCGTTGCGGCGTTGACGCGCATGCATGCGTGCACGCATGCGCTGCTCCAGCGCTGCTGAATTCAGCGCTTTCTGTAATATTGTCAACGGGTTCGACGCTCTCTGCAGCAGTGTTTCGGTGCTGGTGTCTGTAGGTGACGATGCAGATGCTGCTGCTGCTGCTGCTGCTGCTGCTGATGCTGCTGCTGATGATGATGATGATAAAGCCCGCACGCGTCGATTACTCAGGATCAGACGATCGAGCTCCTCGTATGATATGCGCTGCACAGGCGGTATCACACTTCGACGTACCGTGAACCATTCGATGGCGCCGAGGTCGTCGGACCCGGTATGCTGGTCGTTGCTGCGCTCACGGAAGCGCAGTGATACGGTGATCGCGTCAGTCGCCAGATGCTCTGAGAAAGAGGCCGCGTTTGCCAACGGTGGCGGCAACAGGTGCAGAGGTCGCCCCGGCAGATACAGTGACTGTGCTCGCTGGCAGGCAATCTGGTCTACTGGGTGGCCTGCAGGTAGCCAGCGCCCAATATCCACGATATGGACGTGCCAGGTCACCTGCAAGTCGCCCGGGCGATGACCCGATGCCCCCGACGACGGGTCGCAGCGCTGCTCGATCTCAACGGAGAAAGCATCGTCCAGAATTCGCGCTGATGAGGAATCCACACAGAACGCGAACTGGTGACTCCAGACGCTTCGCTGATTTCGCGTACGCCCGCTCAGGATCCGGCTACGTAGTGCCCGAGCCGCAGTCATCACTGCGTCAGGAAAAGCAGCGATGATCTTTTGTCCGATCTTGGGCTCGGGGCATACGTTCGGTCGGCGCTTCAGTGTCGCGGGCGGCGTGCTGGCGCTTTCCTTGGACGTCTCCGAGAGGGTCCACTGACCGAGCTTCACCAAAACAGAGATAGCCGTGTTCGGTGAGACCTCCGAAGCGACCCGACGACAAACTGCAGCCGCCAAAGGATAGAGGCGCCCCAGTCGTGTCGACGGCGCCGACATTCCCTGCCGTTTCGTGCGAAGCGACGGCTCGAGGTTGCGGCGATGCTCGGAGCGAGAGGCCGCCAACATTTCCAGCTCGCGTAAAACTGCGAGATGCTCCGGATGCCATGTCCGATCCAGTGACTGCCTCGTTGCATGTACACGTTCACAGAAAGACTCTACGATACGTGCGCGTACCATCGGCTCAGGTAGCGCTCGCCAGCCGCCACCGTACCGGGGAACCCGTCGGAAGCGAAAATTGTCGGACCCGAGCGTCATCGCTGCGAGTATTCGCAATACGAACGGATCACACAGCGACTTGGCTACCGGTGAAGTGGTCTCATCCGCGGGCCATAGTCGACGACGAAAACGCTCTCGCAAACGCAACTGGTATCGAGCTGCCAACTCGACAGCGGATGTGAATGGACCGCCGCGGCGAGCGCCTCGACAACTCACCTCCTGATGGAGCTCATACACCCCCTCTGACAACAACGCCAGGATTCCGAGACGGTCCGCAGACTGGAGTGCGAGCCANGACTCCGTCGAGTGCGGTTGCAGCCAGAGTCGGGCGGTATCCCAGGCGTGCTGCAGACGCGTCTGCGAGAAACGCACTGGAGGTAGCCACGCTTCAGGCTGCTCACCAGCAGTGCTGAGCTCCTCGAACAGCAACGGCGGTACCAGAGTTTCACTCCAGTTCGCAATGACTTGGTCGGGGGCGACACTTACCTCCTGGTTATCGGCGCTAACCAGGTGAACTCGAAAGCTCGTTGCGCACGCTGCCTCAGCTGGTGTCGTGCGCAACACACCAATGTGCACCGCTCGGTCGTGAAAAACCTCCACAACACTACAAGCCTCCGCACGTTCAAACTCGGAGTCCTGGACAGTACCCGGAAGCGGAGCAGCGTGCGCATCAGGAGCTGCTGCTGTCTCTGCTGTTGCTACCAGTCGGGCGCGCGGCTTCCGCCTCGACCGCCCCAGCGGTACCGAACACCAGGTCGACGCACTTACTCGAGGTGTGCGTGCTTTTGATGTCCAGCCACAAGTCGGTACCGTGACAAAGCTAACACGCGTATGAGTCGCAAGACTGACCCACATTTCGTTTAAAGAACAAGGTCCCTAACGCGCTGAAGCGCTGCCCAAAACTGCAGCACCCCACAGCGTCTGCCCGTGGACGCCGCCGGGACGCCGCTGCCGCTGCACTGCGCCCTGTGTTCGGCGCTACGACTTGTTCTCTTTTTGTGCTTGTTGCGCTCGCTGTAGCAGCATTTGTTGCCACTTTTGTTGCTCCTACTGCTACTTTGGTTATTGCTCTTGTTGCTTTTTGTTGCAGCAGCGTTTGTTGTCACTTTTGTTCCTGCTTTTTGTTGCTGCGTATGACGTGTTCGTCGAGCTTGTAGCGTTCCTGGTAGCACAGTTGCGCATGAGGTCCCCGTCGAGCGCCCCTGTGACCTGGGACATGACAGTGCCCTCTATCGAGGAGGTCGCTCAGTTACTGGAGGAAGCGGAATCGCAGTTGAAGCGGTTTGACAGTGTGAGCGAGGCCTTGGAACGCGACGTTCACGCGTTACGGGCACTCGTCGAGCAGGTGCCTGCTGCAGCGCACCTGGAGCGAACGTCAGAGACGTCGACAGGCCAACCGCTCGTGTTCCAGTGGAACCAGCAGCATAGTGCACACCTCGACCGGCTTGTCACCCAGGAACGAGCGACCGAGGCGTCCGACATGAGCGTCTGGAGACGTGTTGCAGATGCACTGAAACCAGCACTGCCCCTCGTTGGAGAGGCGTTCGCCCCGGAGTCTCTCGCTGAGGCGTGCCGCACGCGCTACCTGGCTGTAGAGGCGTATCGAAAACGCGCAGACTGGGCTGACGAGCAGCTGACAACGATGCTTCTGGGCCTGGACGCTGTACCTGGGGTTTCGCGACAAGCGCTGCTGCTCGCGCACCAGTTACGGCGGACTGCGCAGGCAAAACAGATCAGTGCGCTCATCGGGCGTCGAAAGAAACTCATTGATCGATGCCTAGCGATCGAGGCTGAGCTTGAACAGCAGCGAGTGCAACTGGGACTGCTCCCAACCGACAAGAACGGTGCGGAGCCGATGCGCTCCGCTGCCGAGTCTACCACCAGCAGTAGCACCAGCACCAGCGCTGCATCGTCGCATACCGCGCTCGAGCCGGTTCCGGACTGAGGTAGATTGCAGCTTTTACAAAAATATGCGGACGTTTCCAGGCGGCTCTGCAAGCTATCCGAGTACCCAGCAAACTGCGTACTCGTCGCGTCGTGAGGCTGCTGGTAGAAAGCGTAGACCCGCGTCTCCGGTGGTGCTGCCACCCGGACTGGCCCAAGCACAGCGAGCCAACGACGCACAGCGTCTACCTGCTTAACTGTCACGGACGGTAGGCGCCTCAGACAACACGCCCTAAACGTTCTGGTCGGACGATTTGCGCCTCACGAGTCGTAACGCTGGTTGAAACGTCCAACAAGGCGGCGGTTGCAGGTCAGCGCTTGAAAGGCAACGCCGCAGCGGGCGCGCGTTCCGAGCCGCACTGCTCGAGCCGTTTCCCCAGCCGCTGCTGTGCTCACAAGTCTGGGAACATGTGGATAGTTCGCCTGGCTCGATCAGGCAAAGATTGGTTTCGAATAGGTTTGTGCTCGCTGATCTTGCTCCTTGTGCTCTTGTCGTCAAAGTCAGGTTCAGCGCGGCTGACAGGAGCCCGAGCGTGCCGACGCCTCTTCAGTGGACGCTTGAACTGGTCCGTGTTAGGGCGTTTTTCGCAGCGCTTGGTACCAGCGCAACTGGAGCTGAACCATGCCCTCGGTGTTTGCGAGAATCGGACGCATTGCTTTTGCGGCACGCAGCGAGTGCGTATGCTGAGCCTCTACCCGGACGCGCGACGAGTACGGAGTCTTGTTTCGCACAACGGAGGTGTGTCGTGTGCGCTGCGCCCTCGGGGTGCGCGCTTGTCCTACCGCTGCTCCTGCGAAGGGCTGAGCGTGTGTCGAAAAGTTGGTAAGAAGACCTCGACGCAGCCGTTGACGTTGTCTGCCGATACTGTCGACCGAGAGGTGCTCACGCAGCGCTTTGGCTATTGGGAAGTTCCCTGTGAACGGCGCGAGAGCGAGGCACTCGAACTCGTCTGCCGCTGATACACTGGCAATTGGTGCCTGCCGTCGCGTCTTTGAGGCGGGACTGTATTTGAAATGCACCCGACTGGCATGCACAGACTACCTTGTAAGCGCCAGGAACGCTGAGAGTGAGTCAGGGACCTCGCGGCGATGCAGCAGAATGCGCTCAACCTACTCTCGATGCGCTCAGTGTGTACACGACGAAAACATCACTGGCAATTTTACTGGGTGCTGTATTGTCGGGCTACTCTCGATGCGCTCAGTGTACACGACTAGAACATTACTGGTAATTTTACTGGGTGCTGTATTGTCGGTCTACCCTCGATGCGCTCAGTGTACACGAATAGAATATTACTGGCAAGTTCACTGGGCGCTTTGCCGAGGGCCTTACTGCCGAGCACCTCGGTCGCATCGTGGATTCCTCGTGGACTCATCGAGTGTGTGGCGAAGCGGTCGAGTCTCTCAAGGCCTAGATAGCGCTTGTCTGGGTGTGTGGGTGTGTATATGTATGTGGCAGATTGCTAGCTAACGTGCTACCGGGATGCATCAAGTGCAGGACGCTACGAGCAGGTGCTGATGTCTGCGTCTGCAGAGCGCTCTACGACGCTTGCGATCGCTATGGATATTGGTGGACTCTGCGATGGAGCGTGATGCTGCTCTTGTCGCTGCAGCACGTTGTCTCGAGAGCCATTGCTCGGATATACGGCACTACGAAGAGTAGTCGCTCGTGCAAGAGGTATCTGCAAGGGCTTCCGAAGCAGCAGTAGGTACAAGAACGGTCGTGGGCCGCTCATATCACGCGAGCAGCGAGAACAATCATGCTCCAACAAGACGGCTTCTACAGCACTGAACTTGAAAGCCGCGCGGGTGCCGGAAGCAGTTACCAGTATCCGAGAGGACGACCTGTGCAGCGAGCCGAGGCTGCCACTATGCTTACCCTGGCGTCTCTGTGGAGAAACGCTTCTCACGCGTTTCCCAACAAGTGTGGTAGAGCAAGCGCGTTTCCAGTAGCATCTTTGCGGAGGATCGCTTTTGTTTGGACGTGCACCCGGGGGGCGGCGGCATTCGCGCTGCAACCGGTTTGCGTGGACGCTCGGTGTCATGCATGTATCCTGACCTATCCACAATAGAAATGCAACGTACGGCCTGGCCGGGTGTTTCTCTTTAGCGGTCCGCCAGAGAAACGTTCTCGGTGCCTGTGAGGACGATCAAGTTTCAGGGCGTGCAACGCAACTAGAACCGCAGCTCGATACAACGCGCTTCACCTCGGCGTCATGCAGCGCTGCAGCGCTTCCCAGTGCGACCACAAAAGACACCATGAGGCACCTCTCTGCGACGTTCTCCATTTGTTCCGCCAGTCGAGTGGCAGCTGCGACAGATACCAGGCACTGAGCGCTCGGCACTGTACCCGAGTCTTCTGCGCGACAAGCTCGCTGTACCTGTTACTGGACATGCTGCAAGCAAGTGCCCCTGTTTGGCTGCGCTTCCCCCGGGGCAACGACCTTGTCTGCACCGCACACAAGCAATACTTCGGGTACTGCGCGCTGGACTTCCATCCTAACGCAGAAAAAGTCCCTACGGGAGCACAGCGCCCCTGGAGGACGCGTAACAGCGCGCACGCTGAAAGCCCCTCGAAGCGAGCACACTCATCGGAGCCTCAACGACTCCGTGCTTCTCACGGAATTCACGCGGTCCACTCGTTGTTGATGCCATAAACTGCAGCTTCCCCTCAAAGCGTGAACAAAGGAGCCAGCGCAACACACCCCAGCACCAGCGTCAACGAACACACCGCAGAGACAACGATGTAGTTTGCTGGTTTTCAATCTATAGCACCATACGAATCGTGAGATACCCCCGATACAGATGCATCAGATTGTCGAGTTCCTTTTTTACCCCGTCGTATCCATGGATCTACGCAGATTCCCCCAGTCCTGGTGCATAACGTCCACAGTTCCCGATAGTCGCAGCACGTTCGCACCATCAGCGTTGCCGGATTCCATGCAGAAGCGTTAGCGTTACAGCGCGCTGTTGCCATCCTAGGTACGCGTCTTTCAAACGAGTTCATGTCGTCCCTGGGAACGACTGCTACTACCATGAAAAATCGTCAAGTACAGCTGATTGCTCTGCAGATGTCCATGGTGCCAAACGAGCCTGCGAAGAACGTGGCTCGGGCAGTGCAAACGTTGCAAAGCTCGTTGACCGAGGCTGGTGCCGCACCAGCTGGTGTGCAACGGATAGCCCTTCTGCCGGAACTCTTTGCCGCGCAGTACTTTCCTGTAGACGGCGGGGAACCGCGTCACTACAGTCTGGCAGTGCCGTCGCCGTTTACCGAGCCTGAACACTGGTTCTGGCGCGAGATGGCGAGTCTCTGTCGACAGACTGAGGTCGTGTTGGCAGTGTCGTTCTTCGAGCAGGCCGGGGGCTGGACGTTTTTCAACTCGCTGGCGGTGCTGGACCCGGGCGCTGCTGACCTCTTCGTTCAGCCTGTTTACAGAAAACTTCACATCCCGCACTCGCCGGGCTACCACGAAAAGTTTTACTTTTCGCCTGGCGATACCCCGCCCACGGTGTACCAGACAAGTCGGGGCATTCGCATTGGCGTCGGTATCTGCTGGGATCAGTGGTTCCCCGAGCTCGCACGATGCCTTGCGCTGAACGGTGCAGAAGTGCTACTTTACCCGACCGCTATTGGGAGCGAGCCCCAGGATCCGACGTTGGACTCGCGGGAGCACTGGCGTCGCACCCAGCAGGGTCATGCTGCTGCGAACCTGATGCCGCTTATGGCTGCGAACCGTACCGGAATAGAGCATGCCCAGGACGGCTCAATGCAGATTCGTTTCTACGGCTCCTCGTTCATCACCGACAATACGGGTGCTATCGTGGCAGAGGCATCGCGAGACGCTGACCCGGTGGTGCTCTTCAGCCCCGTTATGGACCTGGACGCGTATCGGGAAGCGCGACTCGCCTGGGGCGTGTTTCGAGATCGTCGGCCCGATATGTATGGGTCGCTGCTGGCCTTGGACGGTGTAGCGAAGCGCGCGCCTGTGTGAACGCGAACAAAGAAAGCATGAGCTAGCGGAAAAAGCTGCCCGTCAGTACCGCGTAAGCATGCTCATCTCGGGACTTGGGCACGCTATTCGAGTGGAGCGCGAAAACGACGACAGTGGTAGCGCTACGACACTGGACCTGTTGCCGGCTCGCTGCAACCGAATTGTCAAGGCCGCTCTCGGAAGTGTAGCGCAGCAGTCCATCGCGTGATACCACAGAATCCAAGCGGTTTGTTCTTTCGATAGACACATCGAGCAGACTGACCAGGAATCCTCGATCGTGCACGCGATATGGTACCGCTATGATCCAGGAAAGCGTGTATCATGCTTTACCGGACCTCTTTTTTTCCATGATCCATTCTTGGTGTCGGCGATAATCCGGGAAAGCGTGTATCATGCTTTACCGGACCT
>JGI24721J44947_10001405_pt1 | contig 34141 bp, 35 predicted proteins | sample YelNatPaOPGAMG01_FD_44947 | JGI IMG/M metagenome (IMG submission 44947) | reverse complement strand
ATACAAAAAAGGACTGGAAAAAAAGGAAAAAATAGGAGATAGAAAAAGAATTTTAAACGCTTCCCTCTTTAGAGGAACGCCATTGTTCCTGAAGTAGCAAAATCCTATCATCTTTTATTATTTCTGTCAAGCTATTGTGTTAACGCAGGCATCTCATAGTAACGCTAACAAACAGGAGTGCTGGACACCATAAAAGCAGAGCTAAACAGCAGAGTTGCTGAATACTAATATTTATCTCTCAAGAAAAACTAAAGTTTCTGTATGAACGGTATTGGAGTAAAAATCAAACCCGTAAATCTTTTTTATAGCATATCTTTTGAGCAAAATAGATAAATCCCTGCCAAGAGTAACAGGATTACACGAAAGGTAGACAATCTTTCCTGGCAAAGCTTTCAATATCTTTTCTAACAGCATTTTTTCAGCGCCAGCCCTTGGCGGATCAAGGATAATAACATCAGATTCTTTCAAAATATTTTCGCTAACTCTCTCAGAATTAGAAAGAATTGGCACCACGTTTCTCGCACCAAGTGCTTTTATATTTTTCACTGAGTATAGATATGAATTTCTAAAAGACTCTACTAATACAATTTTGTCAGCTAAATCTCTAAGACTCAATCCTATAGATCCAACTCCAGAATACAAATCTACTATCTTTCTGGCACTACCAATCTCACTTCTAACGATCTCTAACACCTTAGAAAATAGCTCAATATTATTTTGGAAGAAACAATCATAACCATACTTTATCTGAGTATCCAAAAGATCTTGCTCTATGAATTCCTGGCCATATATCTGCTTATCGTTCTCGGCAATCGCAACAAGACCAACTAAATTTTCTATTTTAGGCAAAATGATTTCGTCTATTTTATAATTTAAATAAATTATTCCNAATACTTCGCNATTTGTCCCNTTTCTAAAAACAAATCTGTCAAGAGCCTTTCTGTCTATATTTAAGGAATTAATGAAATCTAAAAGTTTATACGCAAGGCGATTTACTCCATCGTCTATCAGCGCACACCCACGTTCAAGAGGAACAAGTTTTTTACTTCCCCTTTTATAAAAGGCATATTCAAATTTTTGTCACTATCCTCTAACTTATATTCAATTTTTGTCCTGTAACCATATATGCTGTGCGATTTATAGAAAAAATCAAGTTTAATATCTCTTTTAACAGTTTGAAATATAGCCTCTTCAGTTATACTTTTCTTCAATTCTAACTGATAATCATAATTTATAGTTTGCCATGGTGAGCAATTTAAGTAATGGCTTTCTTTCGGTGGAATTCTAAATTTAGATGGTTTAATTACACTTACAAGTTCTGCTTCAATGTAATCCTTCTTTTCATTAACAAACTTTACTTCAGCAATCTCTCCTGGCAAGACACCATAACAGAACACAACCTTGCCAGAAATTTTTCCAAGAGTTTTACCAGAACTTACTACCTTTTCAAACCTTACAGGTTTTATGTCCACTATTTCCGAACAGTAGCAATAACTTTGAGTTTTACATTTGGATCTAATTCTTCAAAAGACATAATTGGTATTCTAGGCAGCGCTCTTAAGGTAAGCGCTCTGATATGAGGTCTTATTCTAGATGTAGTCAATACAACGAATCTCTTGCCCTGAGAGAGAGCCTCCTGAACTGATGATGTAATATTATTCACGATAATCTGTGCAAATTGGTTATCCAAAACCTTATTTTCCGTCAAACTAGAATAGATTTCGCTCTCAAGATTTGCGTCTATAACAATTGCGCTTATTTCTCCTGGTGCATCCTCATACATTTGGGTAATTGCTTTCCCCAACCTCTTTCTAACTGCTTCAGTAAGCGTAGTAACATCTCTTAACTGTCTAGCATTATCAGCCAAAGCCTCAAAGATCGTTACCATATCCCTAATAGACACGCCTTCACTTAGCAGCGCGTGTAAAACCTTTTGAACATCGCCAATTGAGAGCAATTCTGGAATTACCTCTTCAACAAGAACAGGATGAGTTGCTTTCAAATTTTCAATAAGAACTGATGTCTCTTGTCTACCAAGAATTGAAACAGCATTGGATTTTATTACCTCTGTCATATGGGTTACAATTACTGAAGAGGGATCTACCACAGTGTAACCTGACAATTCAGCAGCCTCTTTCTGTTCTAAATCTATCCAAACTGCATTAAGACCAAAAACTGGCTCTTTCACCTTTATTCCGCTTATTGTAATCTCCTGACCTGCTGGAGGCATGGCAAGCAGTTTATTCGGATAGGCATCTCCAAAAGCTACAACATTACCTCTTATTTTAATTTGATACCTAGTAGAATTAAGCTGTAAGTTATCCCTCACTCTAATTGGTGGAATTATAAACCCCATTTCCTCTGAAAGCTTTCTCCTAGTAAGAGCGAGTCTGTGAAGTATGCCTTCGCCCCTACCTACATCTGCTAATTGAACCAAAGAATATCCCATCTCTAATTCCAAAGTCTCAACCTTAAGTATTGATGGATCAATCTCTACAGGTGGCAAAGTAACGGGAACTTCCACCTTCGTTTTCTCAACGGCCTCCTCTTCTTTTCTAGCCCTTTGTATAAAATAATAACCAACAAAACCAAAAAGGACTGCAAGTATAAAAAATGGTATCTTTGGCAAACCTGGAATCATTCCCATTATTAGCATTATTAAAGCTGCAAAAAGTATTGCAGATGGCTGTGCTACCATTTGCGTAAATGTATCAGTTCCCAAACCGTCTTTGCTCGACGCCCTTGTGATTATTATCCCCGTTGAGGTGGACAAAAGAAGAGCTGGAATTTGAGAAACAAGACCTTCTCCCACCGTCAAAAGTGTATAAGTGCTAAGTGCCTGACCAATATTCATATTATGTTGTACTATGCCTATTATAAAACCGCCTATTATGTTGATAAACATAATCACGATAGCTGATATTGCATCGCCCCTCACAAACTTTGATGCACCGTCCATACTACCATAGAAATCTGCCTCTCTTTGAATATTCTTTCTTCTCTCTCTTGCCTGCTCTTCGTTGATCAATCCAGCATTTAGATCTGCATCTATTCCCATCTGTTTTCCTGGCATAGAATCAAGAGTAAATCTAGCTGCAACTTCTGCTGTACGCGTTGCCCCACTTGTTATAACCAGATACTGAATAACTATAAGTATTAGAAATATGATGAGGCCAACTACATAATTGCCGCCAACCACAAATGTTCCAAAGGAATTAATTACTTCTCCAGCAAACGCATGCAAGAGTATCAGCCTAGTAGCCGCTATCTCTAAGGAAATCCTAAATATTGTCATTATCAAGATAAGTGTTGGAAAAACAGAAAAATCTAAGGGAGTTTTAACACTAAGCGTTACCATAAGCGTCACAATTGAAAGTGAAATATTAAGAGAAAGCAAAATATCCATCAAAGTTGGGGGTAAAGGGATCATCATAATTCCTAAAATTAGCATAATCAAACCAGCCAGAACAGTTTCAGTTCGTGAAAAGATTGCGCTCATTTAGGTTATTTTCCGCTTTAATTCACGAATATTGCTTGAAGCTTCATCAATATTTGATTGATCCTCTTTGAAAAGTTTTTTCAAGTAAAGCCTAAGGTGTTGATCTCTAATTTTTTCCATAACCTTTCTTTTTATGTCTTTTTCCAAAAAATCAGCTTTATCTTCTTTTGCCTTTAAATAAGCTGAATACAACTCATCCCTTTTCCCCTTGAGTAGCCCCTCTAATATGTAGACGTTATTTAACAAGGTGTTAATTTTATCTACGCTTGAACCGTTCTCCAAAGCAACGTTTAGTTCATTTCTAGCATTCAAAACCCTTTTAAACATGAGCTTATATTCCTTTTCTTTGTGCATAAATTCCTGCAAAGAAGTTGAAAAGGCATTAAGAGAGACATCCCTTTCTAGTTCTCTAAGTTTTTTCAATCTCTCAAATCTAAATGCAAACTTCTTCATTAGTAAATAATCTCATCTTCTCCGCCACGTGATATAACTATTGTGCCTGCCTCTTCTAGCCTTCTGATTATGGCCACTATCTTTCCTTGAGCTTCTTCAACCTGCTTTAGTCTAACAGGCCCCATGTATTCTAGCTCTTCTTTTAACATTTGCGCAGCCCTTTGAGAAAGATTTTTTAATATTCTCTCCTTTACTTCTTCAGAGCTACCCTTTAAAGCAATGCTAAGATCCTTAGAATCAACCTCTCTTAAAACTATCTGAATTGAGCGATCATCAAGGTTTACTATATCATCAAACGTAAACATCAATTTTCTCACGTTTTCAGCCAATTCTGGATCCTTCTCATCTAATGCCTCCAGGACTGATTTTTCGACAGCTCTACCCGATCTTGATAAAATCTGAGCCAAAGTCTGAACTCCACCTACTTCTGTAAAATCTTGGCTAACAATAGTGGAAAGTTTTCTTTCTAAAACGCTTTCGACCTCTCGTATAATATCTGGAGAAGTTCTATCCATTGTTGCCAATCTAAAAGACACATCTGCTTGAATAGCTGGAGGCAGTTCGCTCAAGATTGTCCCAGCCTGTTCTGGCTTTAAGTGAGCAAGAACAAGAGCGATAGTTTGCGGGTGTTCGTTTTGTAAGAAATTCAAAAGTTGTCTTGCATCAGCTTTTCTTGCAATTTCAAATGGTCTTACCTGAAGAGAAGAAGAAAGTCTAGTTAAAATTTCTTGAGCCTTTTCAGGGCCAAATGCCTTTTCCAAAAGTTCCTTTGCATAATTTACCCCCCCTCTTGACGCAGCTTCTCTAGCATACATAGTTTGAAAAGCTTCCTCTAAAACTTCGTCTACTTCACTAGTATCTATTTTCCCTAACCCAGCTATTTCAAGAGTTAATAGCTCAACATCTTCATCAGAAAGGTGCTTCAATACATTAGCCGCTTCATTTGGTCCTAATTGCAAGAGCAAAGCAGCAGCTTTCTGCCTATTTGTAAAACGCTGTCCTTTCATTTAATCCTCTCTTAACCAGGTTTTAATAAGATTAGCAACTTCAGATGGCTTTTCTTTGGCAAGCCTCTCTACCTCATCCCTCGCCTTCTTTCTTGCTAGCTCTTCCGGAGTAAGCGGTTTTTCATGTATTATACCCTCAGCACCTACAGTTGCGTCAAGAATTTGCGCAACTGGTTTTTCCTGGCTCTTTTTTATGGAAGCTATAGTCCTTCTTATAAATATAAAAGCTATTATAGCGNCAATAAAAAGCGCAACCCACATAGCAATGCTCTTTATCATGTCTATCATTTGAGCTTGCTGCATAGCCTGTATCTCTTTTTGCTGATAAGTTCTATCAAACGGTATCGCCTGAACGTCCACGCTATCTCCCCTTTGAGGCAGTATGCCCGCAGCATTAGCTACTGCCGTATCNAATGCCTGAAGGTTTACAGTTTGTGGTGTACCATCAACAATTACCGAGACGGTTAACCTTTTAATATCTCCTGCAGGATTTTTTATCATCTCTTCCTGCTGATTTATNTCATAATTTGTAATTTCTTTTGTCTTTCTACTTGATGAAGAGGAAGTTGGAGGTGGGGTTTGATATGAAGGTATACCNTGAGGNACTGATGTTGAAGGGGCTTGAGAGGTGGTATTTTGAGTCTTTGATGTATCAGTAGTAATTTCACTAGATCTAACAATACCGTTTTGCCCCACTACAGGAGAATATGTAACCTTTTTAACCTCTGAGGAAGCGAGATTCAATTCTACCGATACCCTAACAACTGACTTCCCAGGACCAAGCATTGTATCTAGCATAGTCTGGATCTTCCTTTGAAGTTCGCTCTCATACTTCCTCTTCATATCAAATTCCCTTTGGGAAAGACCAGACTTATTAAAAGAGAGGTTAGCTGAAAGAAGCTCGCCCCTTGTATCCATGATAGTTACGTTTTCTGGTTTTAATCCCTCAACAGCTCTAGAAACTAAAAAGGCTATCGCTTCAGTTTCTTTCTCGGAAATACTTTGTCCAGGCTTTAGACTCAACATAACTGAAGCGGTAGCTGGTATATCTTGGGAAACAAAGACTTCTTTTTTTGGCAATACTATGTGTACCCTTGCTCCCTCTACACCATTTATCTGGGAAATAGTTCTCGCAAGCTCTCCTTGAAGCGCTCTAATATAATCGATCCTTTGGGTAAAATCTGTTGTAAATAAATTATTTTTGTCAAAAATCTCAAAACCTACGCCCGACCCCTCTGGAAGCCCTTGAGCAGCCATAGATAACCTTAATTCATAGACCTTATCCTTTGGCACCAAAATAGTAGTGCCCGAATCCTTTAACTCAAACGGGATCTTTTGTTCTTTAAGCTTTGCTACAATAGCGGCGCCATCAGCTGGAGACAAATTAGTAAAAAGCGGCGCCATCTGAGGTCTAAAGAGAAACAAAGATAGAAAAATAACTAAAATAAAGGCAAANGATACCCCTGATAAAAGCAAAAAACGCTTTCCTGGAGAAAGCGCAAGAAATCGATCGCGCAGTTCAAAAAATAGAGTGCGAATCCTATCCATGATTTTATGTAATTATTCTAGATAGATCCTGATATGCTCCTATAAGTTCATTTCTCACGCTCATTAAAAGTTGCATGGAGAGAACAGCATCTTCTTGTTTTATAAGAGCCGTAGGAAGATCAATTTGACCTGCCGCAAGCTGCTCTGCAGCATGATCGCCTTCTTTAAGAGACGTGTTTACGTTCCCTAAAAAATCCAGTAGGGCATCTTTGAAGCTTGATGTAGGCTTCGCTTGATTGCTCAGGCTGATAGGATTAAGATTTGAGTTAATGGGCTCTATAGGTTTCATTTCAGCTGATCCAAAGTCTGACCTATCATAGATTTTGTAGCACTGATAACGTTCAGGTCCGCCTCATAAGAGCGAGAAGCGTTGATCAAAGAAACCATCTCTCTAATAGGATTTACATTTGGATACTCTACATATCCGTCAGCGTTTGCCTCTGGATTTCCAGGATCGTATACCATCCTCGGTGGAGAATTATCGCTTACAATTCCAGCTACCTTTACTCCGAGAAATTTACCATCATCGCCAAGTGATTCCTGCAATTCAACTATTTGTCTCTTAAAAATCTGTCCTTGATTATCTTTAACAGTACTATATGCATTAGCTAAGTTATTTGCAGCTACATCCATTTTAAGCCTTTGTGCTGTCAAACCTGATCCAGCTATCTCCAGCGTTCTCAAAAACACACCGAACCACTCCTTCTAAAGGGATCACAATCATCTAACATTATACACAAAAAAAATTAATTTGCTCAACACAAACTATTTACTGCTTTTTGTAAATGAGAAAAGCGGTTCTTCAGTAGAGTAAGATGACTTATCCAATATTATTTGGATGCCAATTTTATTTTTCTTATTAATAACAAGCGGGGCAAGAAGGTTAACAGTAGAATCCTCTACAGGGTTTTTCATATTTACTATGCAAAGGACTATTGCGTCCTCTTCTTTTTCAAGGTTTATTGCATCAGCATCGAACTTTTCAATCACCACATCATAATTTTTAAATACGCTAAAGGCATCAACAACTATAAACCTCAAATTAGAAGANATCTCCTGAAAAAAGGCTAATGGAGATGACTTATCGGGAATTATTATCTTAAAAATCTTTTCTCCCTCAAAGCCGTATACCCCCCTTGGGAATCTTATATCTGAAATCTCATTGTATATTCCAATTTCTCTTTGCACGACAACCTCTTTCTATGTTTTAATTACTGCAAATAATTTACAAGCGATTGGGGAAGTATTTGAGCTCCTACCTTCAACGCTGCCTGATAAGCAGTCCGACGAGTTGCATAATCAGTTGCCACAGTTGGAAAATCTATATCCTGATAACTGGAAAGGATAGAATTATAATTNGTAAGCGCATTTGAATAATAATTAGCCAAATATTGCATCATATTTTGTCTGGAACCAACAATTGATTGTAAGTCGTTTACTGTGTCAATAGCACTTTTAATGTCGGCAATAGTATTTGATATGGTTTCCTGATTTCCCGATTTAAGAGCTAACTCGAGATTATCAAGAGCTTTAAAAATAGGCAACAATTGAGTTCCATCTATATTTACTGTAGCAGTCGCTCCAGGTTCTACCGAATATTGTATTGAAGCTGCATCTCCAGAATAAACCACGTTGCCATTTGAATCCAAAGAAAATGGTGGGTTTGAACTTTTTGAACCTGCAAAAATATACGTATTCCCCACAGAAGTATTTGCTACAGAAAGAAGAGACTGTTTTAGCGCCTCTACGCTTTTCTGCAAAGAGGTTAAGGAATCCGAATTTGTAACATTTGCACCTTGCAAAGCAATAGTGTTTGCATTGTTTAGGATTGTAGATATTGAGTTAAGAGCAGAATCAGTTGAATTTAAGATAGATTGGCCTGCAGTAATATTATTTTGGTAATCATTTATTTTGTTAATCTTTTCTTTAAAATTCATAATATAATTATTTGAAACAGGATTATCCTGAGGAAGCTGAATTGCATTTCCAGAAGATAACTCGTAAGAATCTTTTGCTATAGAAGTAAGCTGATTGTTCAAATCAAAATTGAACTGATTAATCATCATATTCATAGTTACCCTAGCCATTTTTCATCCTCCAATCTATCCAGTTGCATTTATAAGTTTGTCTAACATAGAATTAATTGCGTTAATCACCCTTGCACTAGCAGCATAGGCTGTTTGATATTGAATAAGATTAGTCATTTCCTCATCCATACTCACACCTTCAACGCTTTGCTGCTGGTTTTGCAAAAGTGTAACCACGTTGCTTTGGTTGTTATAATTTGTTGTTGCCTGTTGACCCTGTGTACCTATATTGCTAGTCATTCCAATGTAAGCGTTGGCTACTGTAAATGAACCATCGTAATTTTTGAAACCTAGTGCCGACGCATATTCTCCCAAAACCCTTAATGATTGATTGGGGTTATTTGAGGTAAAGGTTAACGACTCACCATCTGTTCCAACAGTAATACCATAAAGAGGTTCACCTTGCCCACCATAAAGATTATTTAATTCACTTGCTATTGAAGTAGAATTAGAATAAACACCCGATGGCAGATATATATTGCTGGCAATACTCTGACCTGTCAAGGTATTAGTAGTAATAACAGTCAAAGTCCTCGCTCTAGGGTCTACACCGTTTGCTGTAATCCCATACATAGCAAAGTTATAAAGGCCACTGTCAGCTTGTGCCGAATTAGTAACCCCAGTAGAGTCAAAACCCTGTGTACCATCTCCTGTAACGGTTAACGACGATATACCAAGGTTTGGAGTGTAAAAGGCGAGATTACCGTTTATGTTTTCTGCATAAACACGACCGTTTAATGAAGAGGAGCTAAAAGCAGCATTCCATGCACTCACTAGACTATCAACGCTTGAATAAGTCCCCGTAGGAATACTTAAGGTAACTGGAGAACCCGCATTAAGCGAGAAATTCAAAGTAGCATTTGAAGTAGTTACAATATTTAAAGATGGAGCTGCAGTGCCTATTACAGTGGGAAATGCAAGCGCTTGAAGTCCTGATGTTATAAAGGATGAACCCTGGAAAGTAGAGTCCTGTATAGGGGTAGAACCCTGAAAATTATCAACAAGCTTAAAAGCCAAAAGGTTGCCATCCTGATAAGCCTGAATAAGNGGNGTAGCAGTTGCGTTTTGTACTCCAGTAGAACTNAAACCCAAATAACCACTTGTATCCCCCGAAACAGATAGAGTTGAGGTAGTCGAATCTATAACCTTAAATCCCAAAAGGCCGCCGTCATTGTAGGCTTGTACATGACCTGAAAGAGAACTTGCAGCTATTTGGGTATTTATATCACTGATTAAATCATTTACAGAATTGTAATTTGATTGATCAACTGTTATATTTACTCCATTAATTGTTAACGTCCTCTGAGCAGCAGTTGCAGAACTCAATGCAAGATTCAAAGTTGCAGGTGAATCTTCTATAGCATGAGGAGGAGATGTCAGTGCACTATTTGCCATAATTTTAGAATTTATATCGTTAATCAAGTTTGCAAGACTACCGAAATTAGTTTGATCTATTATAATACTTTGAGAAGGCAGTCCCCCTAATTGTATAGTAAGCGTTCTCTGAGCAGCAGTTGCATTAGAAAAGTCCAAATTATAAATCCCACTTGATCCCACATCTACGTTTGCGCTTGAGAGGTTATATCCTGTAGAACCAAGATATTGCACGGGCAGCACGGATCCAGAAACGCTTTTCTGATTCACAGGAGAACCATAGATATTTTCATTTTGCAAATTTGCAATTGCTTGGGCTATTTGCCCATCACCACTTCCACCGGTAGAAGATGCACCTATAAGGCCAGGATTATTAATTATTCTTGAATCTATACCCATAGTTGTAATACTATTCCCTGTAAAGAAGTTGAGCGTTGGGCTTATATCACTAACAAGATATGAAGAATTTAGGGGATACCCTTGGGAATTCAAATAGTTCACTGCTGACATAAGCGAAAGAGCTTGAGAATTTAACTGATTAAGATAACTAACCAGATTAACATCCCTCATGTCCAATGTCGCACCAATTTGCCCTCCTGAAACGTTAGCGTTCATACCATCGCTAGACCAAATAAGTTTTGACATAGGCAAAGAGGTAGGATCGTTAGGATCGGATGGGTTTGTAGTATCAGGAATAACGCTCAAAGAATCATATCCCGCAGTTGAAACCAAAGAATGCCCACCAATAGAGACTAATAAATTCCCTGACTGATCAGTTGTATAACTTACATCCACTAATTGTGCAAGCTGATTAATCAAATTGTCCCTTTGGTCCATCAGATCGTTAGGTTGTTGCCCGCTTGCACTAACAATTGCTATTTGCTTGTTCAAAGTATAAATGTTTTGTGCAATTGTATTGACATTTGTAGCAAGCGTTGAAAGACTGTTACTAAGCTGTTTCCTCAAATCTATTATTCCATTGTATATGCTTTGGTAAGAAAATATAAGATTTTGTGAATCAGATATCACTAACTGTCTGGTCGATAAATCAGACGGATTGTTTGCCAAAGATTGAAAAGCACCGAAAAAATTTTGCAAGCTAGTTTGCAGTCCACTGTTACTTGGCTCAGCTAACATAGTTTGGACTTGCTGTAATAGAGTAGATGAAGTATTATAATACGACTGCAAACTGGTAGCGCTTCTTAGTTGTGCGTCTATAAAGCTATCTCTATATCTTTTTATTGTTGATATATTAACTCCTGTTCCAACTTCTCCAGAAGAAGGATAATTTAGAGGAGTATTCTGGACGAAAACTGGAGATTGACGAGAATAACTAGTAGTATTTGCATTGGCTACGTTGTGGCCTGTAACGTCCATTGCGAGCTGGTCAGCCGCAAGCGCACTCCGTGCAATTTGAAGCCCTAAAAATGAAGATATTGTGCTCATTATACCTTTGCCTCAAATGAGTAATTTTGTATAGGCTCTCCCTCTAACATTGGAATGCCACAAATTTTTAAAGTATATTCATTTAAAGCCTTAGCAACGCTCAAAAGGTACATATTCCTTTCGTTTATTTTCTAATTTCTTCCAAACGGGAAAGGATCTGTTTTTTCTCAGAAGGCAAAAATCTTCTATTTTTCAACGCATTCTCCAAAAGCTTAAATATTTTTTCCTTTTTTTTGGTAATTTCAACTAGATCTTTTACGTTGTCAGCAATCAGAACTTCTTTTTCCTGTTCTAAAATATCAACTGCTTCATCTAAAAGTTTCATTGTTTCAAAATTCCCAAATAAGAATTTATTGCGTTAGAAAGCTCAACATTTGATTTTACTCCNCTCGATTTAAGTCTTGAAGCTATAGCATCCAATTCTTCATTGCTTTTAACAAGCGGCANTACGTCAACTGCACTTTTTTGTAGTTCTCCTATACTTACACTTTGGGTCAAACTATCTTTAAATGACTGTGTCTTATCTGGTTTTCCTGATTTTGAAATTGGTGTGGATGAGTTCGATGGAAAAATTCCATATATTTTCATCACAGATTACCTCCTCTATTCTGCTATAAACTTTATCGACAGGAAAACCTTATTTTTTAAATCCCTCATCGATATGAAATCCCTTTTTTCTCTCAACCTCTTTCTTTAATTCTTTGGCAACCTTTTCAAGGTCTTTACCAAGCTTATGTCTAAGCAAGGCCTCTTTATCTATTTCCCCAGAAGACGCTACTGTCTTTATCCTCCCTTGCTTTATAAACCTAAGTATCCAAAACTCATCCACACCAGCACCCTCTGAAACCTCTTGAGGGCTAGAATTCGGGTGTTTTCTTAAATATTCATTGACTTTTCTAAACATTTCATCCTCTTCTTTAACGTGCTCAGGGCAAAGGTCGTAACCCAGAGAATTGAACAGTCGATTGCATCGCGCGCAATTTATCAACGGCACTTTCATCACCTCCAACAAGTTTATCCTTTATGTAATTTGCTATTCCAATACCCCCACCTTTGCTTACAGTATCAGCAATATTCTGGAACAACATATCATATTCTATACTTTTATCTGGCTTCCAGGAATCCTCTCCTGGAATAGTCCTTTTCATCTCTTCAAGAAGCTGATAAATGAAAAGAGACTCAAAACCCTCTGCCACCTTTTGTAAACCGGCAGATTTTTTATTATCATTAATATCTTTATCTTTTTGCGATTGATTCAATTTATTTAGTCCATCTCTAAAATTACTTACATCTATCTTATTCATATTCAAAGTTAAGAATCACCTACCTTAAAAAAGTTAATTTAAGCCAAAATACTACATAACAATTAAATCTGCCTCAAGAGAGCCAGCTTCCTTAAGGGCTTGAAGTATAGCTATTATATCTCTTGGCGTTGCTCCTATACTGTTTAAAGCCTTAACCAGATCGTCTACAGTACCGTTTACAAGAACCAAAGAACCTGCAGACTCTGTAGTAGTAACTTGAGTATTGGGCGTAGTTGTTGTAACCCCACCTGAAAGCGGATTTGGTTGAGAAACAGTTGGGGTAGTCTTTATCTGAACTGTTAAATTACCATGAGCAATAACGGCACTTTTTAGAGTTACGTTTGCTCCGATAACTACAGTCCCTGTCCTTTCGTTTACAACAACAGTTGCCTTGTTATCAGGATTTATCGGGAGCTGCTCTATACTTGAGATAAAGGCCACGCTGTTGTTTGCAAATTCACTCGGGATAGAAACCTCTACCGTTTTTGCATCAACAGCCTTTGCAATATCCCCATATGAAGAATTTATAGCTTTTACAATTCTCTCAGCAGTAGTGTAATCAGCTTTTCTGAGGAAAAGTCTAACCTCATTAGTGGAGCGAAACATTGCAGGGATATCTTTAATTAACACCAAACCATTATTTAAATTGGCTACAGTCGGAAAGTTTTTAACCGTTCTAGTACCTCCACCTCCAACTGAATATGCACCTCCCACCGAAATAGGACCCTGTGCAAAACCATATTGCACGCCATCAGGCCCAAACATAGGAGTCATTAAAAGAGTTCCGCCTGCAATAGAACTTGCATCGCCTATACTCGATACTACTGCATCAGTTCTTTCTCCTGCTATGCTTTGTGTCGATACATTGCTTGTTACCATTACTGCAGCTACATTTTTAGCCTTTAGTTGGGAATAATCGAAATTCACCCCAAATCTTTTGAGCATATTTGCAAAAGAGTTGATCGTAGATTGAATTTTATCAGAATCTCCCGTTCCATTCAGCCCTACAACCAATCCGTAACCTACAAGCTGAAATGAATTCGTGCCGTCTGTATAACATATATCCTTTATTCTAGTCTCGGCACTGGCAAAGGATATATTAAAAGCTACAAGACATAAGGCTATTAGAGTTGATAGTAATAAACTTTTCATAANATCACCCTAAGGAAAAACAATACCTATTACGTTGCTAAAAAAGTTCCCTATAGCACCCAAAATTCCTTTCGCCCCAGTAGGAGAGGTACCTTTAATTGTAATTTGAGCATCTGATATCTGATATGAATATATAGTATTGTTATTGCTAATATCTTCAGGCCTTATAAGACCGCTTATTATAATACTTTGTTTTTCTTTATTGACCTGAATATTCTTTGTACCCTCTATTCTCAAAAGACCGCTTGGTAGCACCTCAACAACCCTTGCTTCAATATCTCCGGTAATAGTAGCAGACCTTCCATTGGAGCCCTGATCGGAATACTGTCCGCTGCCAGATGCTGACATGTTTGTTTTAAATGGATTCTTGACAAATGGCACCTGGGTATTGCTATTCGAGCTGGAATAACTACCCTGTTTTTTAGTCGAGGTAGATGTCGAAGAGTTAAGATTTTCAGATAACAAAACCATAACAGTATCGCCCACTGCATGTGCCTTGACATCAGAATAAATATTTACATAAGCTGGATCTGGTTTAAATACATCTGAAGCATAGGAAATCGAAGTCATACAAATAAAAGCTAAAAAAAGCAAAAAAATTTTTTTCATTTTAATCACCCGCTTGAACCTCATTCGAGGATATAATTTTACCAGTGAAAACCTTATTATTTGTAGTACATCTAACCTTTATACTATCACCGATTGAACCTGAGTTAAGAGCCACAGCTGGCAAAGAAAATGTAGCATTACCCACTTTACCTACTACCATCACCCTTTGTCCTAATCTTACATCAATTCGTTTTGAAATTAAACCCAGCCTTATTACCTGCCCCATAGAAATGCTTGCGTTAACAGTAGAACCGTTTATATTGTCGTCTATAGCAAAATCCTTTGGTAGAGTTGAAAGCTCCCTTTCCTCCTTTACGACGTTATCTTTGATATTTATTATACTGCCAGCTTTGAGCGGAATTTTTGCAACATAAACGTCTAACCATATTCTAACTAAATAGTCGGCTTCAAGGAATTTTGTTTCCCCATCTTGGTTATAAAATAATACAAACCTGTTAACTCCAGAATGAATGGCGCCCATATTCATTGCTTTTGTATAGTCTAAATCTGGAAGAGTATAGATTGGTTCTATTGCTATCTTTGATGGTTGAAAGGTAAGAGCGTCCTTCACAGCCAAAAGGACTAAAGAGTCGGGATTACTTGCAATAGCTTTATAACTTAAGTTTAACAATATAAAGATTAGAGTAAATATTAGATATCTTACTAAAAGCTTAAACATTTTAACGGCCAAAATTAGGGGAGTTGTTTGACGTTATTTGCGTCACTAAGCATCTGATCGCAAACCGTCATCCCTTTTGCACATGACTCGTAAGCCCTTTCTGCTGTAATCAGATTTACCATCTCTTCCACAACCTGTACGTTGCTCATTTCTAACATACCCTGCTCAACCCAACCAAGACCCTGAGTACCAGGGGTTCCAAGTATGGCATCTCCAGAAGCAGGTGTACTTTGGTACAGATTAGAACCAAGCGAGGTTAATCCTGACGGATTTATAAACCTTGCAAGTTGAATCGTCCCTAAATCTTGAACTGTCCCATCTTGCATCTTGGCCGAAACAGAGCCGTCCTTCCCAACACTTATAGAAACAGCATTTGTCGGAACTACAATAGTGGGCTGAAGCAAATAGCCTTCTGGAGTTACTATTTCTCCTGCAGAATCCAATGAAAAGTTACCAGCTCTAGTATAAGCGGTAGAACCATCAGGCAATGTTACTTGAAAGAAACCGTCTCCTTGTATTGCAAGATCTAGCTGGTTACCAGTCTGCTGGAGTGGACCTTCTGTAAAAATCCTGACAGTAGCTACAGGTCTTGAACCTAAACCGATCTCTAAGCCTGTAGGAAGCATGTTACCCGATGCGCTGGTTGCACCAGCTGGTCTAACCTCCTGATACATAAGATCTTCAAATTCTGCTCTTGCGTCTTTAAAACCTGTGGTGTTGACGTTAGCCAAATTGTTAGTGATAACATCGACATTAGTAGTCTGGCTAATCATACCAGACGCTGCTGTCCAAAGAGCTCTCATTACAACCTCCCATTTTAAGGGCCCCCGACATGCGGTCCAGCCCAAAATTAATCTTTACTTTTAAATTCTAAGTTGACTTAACATCTGCCCAGTTTCGTTATCTTCAGTAACAATTGCCTTTTGACCACTCTCATATGCCCTTTCCAAAGCAATCATATCAGCCATCTCCCTCACAGTATTTACGTTAGAAGTCTCTAAATACCCTTGAAGTACCTTAAAATTAGAAGTGTTTGTTACTTGTCCTAAATAATTAAAAAGGTTTGAACCTTGAGGAACTATTAAAGAGGGATTATCAAGAGACACTATCCCAAGTGTATCGGTTTGTTGCCCATCAACTTGTATTGAACCATCAGAAGATATAACTACATTTTGACCATCTATAGTAATAGGAGCATTAGCGTTCGATAAAACAGGATAACCATCCTGAGTAACCAGTTCATCGTTGTTATTTAACGTAAAATTCCCAGCCCTTGTATATCTAATGCCATTAGGAGTCTGTACCTGAAAAAAGGCGTTATTATTAAGCGTAATCGCTACATCAAGCTTCCCTGAAGTATGTTCAAGACCTCCAGAAGAAAGGTCTAGTGCTTGAGTAGAAAGCTTTGCTCCACTCCCCAAATAGCCCATAAATGGCGTTTCATTTTTGTCTGTCTGCAAAAATAATCTATTTATGGGTTGATTGTTACTTTCTGAGATATCCTGTATTAATCGTTTAAAACCTGGAGTTGAAAGGTTTGCAAGATTGTTGACTACGGTATCAAGTTTATCAGAGAGCGCAATCATTCCTCTTGCAGCTGACTCTATTCCTCTAACCACTGCACCACCTCCTTATTTAAGATCGACAATTTTTAATACGAATCTAATAATTAGATCGACAAAAGTTAGTGATTTTTTTAGACTATAACATTCTATACCAGTTGCTGCTCTTCTTTCAATAATATACAAGTTTANCTAAATAAAAAAATTATGTAGTATAATATCCCTTACGTCTATGATTAAAACATATTGAAGGAGAGTATTTAGAAAAACTGGAACAATTCGATTCAAACATTATTAAAANCAATATACTAAAGCTTATCGAGAAGGATAGCGAGTGGTACCTACATCTCTTAAACCTTTCCCCTAACTGCGTAGAAGTAATAGATCTTGAAGGTAAACTTTTCTTCTGCAACGAAACCCACAAAAGCATGTTTGGTTATGAAGCCTCTAGCCTTATTGGAAAATATTGGTATGAGTTGCTTCCAGAAGAAGATAGAGCTTACGCACAAACACTATTTAAAAATATTGTCAAAAAAGGGAAAAGTCCTCACTCAATTCCAATGCGAGGCTTGAAATCAAATGGAGAAATAGTAAATTTATGGGTAAGATGGAATTATCTAAAACTTGAAAATTCATCAATTTTTGGTATTTTCGCTGTAATTACAGATATTAGCGATATCATTACAAAAAGAGAGCAAATTTTAAATCAAGAGCAAGAAATTGAATTGATATCCTCAAAAACTCCATGTGCCTTTTTCAGTTACAACTACAGATCAAAAAGATTTCACGCATCATGTAAATGGAAAAAATTACACTCAATTGATAAGGGAGCCAAGATAGACACGCTTGAATCTCTTGAAAAGTTCTTGGATAAATCTGTTAGCCAGGCCCTAATCAGGTTTATAAATTCATTTGAAGGTGACGGGATTAAAGAAATTAGATATACTATTGAAACCTCACAAGAAAAAAGGGAATTAGTCAGTGCTGCCAAGGCAAGGTTTACAAAGAAAGACGGAGTAATCAGATTATCCGGCGTAACGTTTCAGATTGAGAGCGACGAAGACTTTGAAACAGAACATAAGGATTTATATAAAGAACTTATCAGAAAAAATCCTTCCATAATGCTTACCTTTGATCCAGAAAGCCTTAAAATACTTGATTTTAACAAAGCTTTTCTAAAACTTACGGGTTTTTGTAGCGAAGAGCTTAAGGATAAGTATCTCTTTGAGTTATTTCCTGTAGAAGGTCAAAAGTTAACAATTATTTCTAAAGAAATCAGCACTAGGAGCTTTGGTACATATTCAACTCACATAAGGTGTAAAAATTCAAAAACAAAAGACGTTTTAATGAATTGTTCTTTACAAAGAAGCGACAAAACAAAGTTTGTTCTTTGCATTATTGAAGATCAAACGGAAAAAAATATGTCTTTGAGAAAGCTATTTGAAAAAGAAAGAGAAAACAATAAGTTTAAAGAAAACCTACAATCGTTAGTAAGCCTGGAGTGCGAAAAAAAATTAATGTCAGAAAGAACTAGTTTGATTCGCACTGGTTACGAAGCCTTGAAATTTTCTACAGATTTTATCTGCGAAAACGTAGAATCTAATTTAGAAAATATCTATCAAATAATCAACAAGGTTCAAAATAGATTAAAAGATGAAGATATCTTTGAAAAAGATCTATTAAAACATTTTGAAGAGTGCAACAAGTACTTTGATTCAATTCATCAAAGCATAGCTAAATTCAAAGACTTGAAATCAACGAAGTTTAACGACGGCAGTGATGTTGCTAGTGTTCTTAAAAGCTGCACTGAGATGTATGTCCCAATCTGGCAAAACAGGAAAATTAAATACGATCTCTTTTTAGAAGATGAAATTAAAGTTTATCCAAAGGATAAAGGAATTTTTAAGGATCTTATACTTTCAATTTATTCTATTATTACTAAGGGGATAATTGAAGCGTCAAAGCAAGATAAGAGTAAAAATTTTGAATTAAGAGTTTTGATGACAATAAAAAACAACTTCGCCAGCATAGAAATCTACGATAACGCCCACATTTCTAATTCTGACAGCACAGACCCCCGAGAAAATGTTGAAGAAACTATCACAAAATTTATAGAAGCTGCGTCTTCCTTAACAATGACTTACCTTAACGGTATTCTGTTATACACAAAAAAACACAGTTATAATATCTTCCAACTTAAAATCCCAATTATTGTATTATAATTATAATTATCAAATAAAAAAATCAACGGGGGCAAAATGTCGTTTATAACCAGAATTCCAATTTTCAAAAAGGATCTTGTGCTTTTTGGATATGAAATAAAGGGTTATTATGAAGGCTCATTTATGTCATGCCTTGAGGGATGCCTTAATTCTATCGGATTAGACGTTTTAAGCAAAGAAAAGATTCTTTTTTTGAACGTGCCTTCTGAGATATTTGAATTTGACAATCTAAGGGATATGATCCCACCTAAGAGAGCTGTTTTTATTGTTAATCCATCTCAAATTTCTAACAAAGAAGTATTTAAAAATCTGAAAAACCAGGGGATAATGCTCTGCGCAAATATTTCTAGCACTTTAGAACTTGACAATGTGAAGGAATTCGATTACATAAAGATTTGCGCATCAAACTTTCAAGGAGACTGGACACAGATTCCAGAACTCTTTAAAGGGGGCAAGCTTCTAGTTGAAGTTGGTGAAAAGGATATATTTAATAAGGCTGTAAATTCTGGATTCGATCTCTTTGAAGGCGACTTCTTTATTCAACCCGAGATAATAGCAAGAAAGGAGTTATCTCCACAAAAAGCAGTTATTTTAAGTATACTTCAAGATGTAAGACAAAAAGACTTTGACTTCTCAAAGATCGAAGAAAAGATAAAAAGGGATCCATACCTAACAATAAAGCTTCTAAAATTCATCAATTCTGCCTTTTTTAGTTTTAAAACCTCTATAAATTCTATAAGACAAGCATTAGTAATACTAGGGCAACAGGAGTTTGTCAGATGGCTAACCCTCGTTATTCTTGGAAAATTAAATGAAGGCAAGCCTGAAGAAATAGTATATCGTGCGTCTGAAAGAGCAAGGTTCATGGAATTAACAGCTAATTACGTAGGCCTTTACGAAAGGTCTCAGGAGGCATTTCTGGTTGGTCTCTTTTCTCTAGCTCCTGCAATGACTGATATTTCTATGGAAGAATTCGTAAAAGAAATCCCCGTTACAGAAGATGTAAGGACATCGCTTCTAGGACGTGGTATATTTACTGATCTATTTAATTTAAGGCTTGCAATTGAAAACGCTAAGTGGCTAGAGATGAAAAAAATTGCTGAAGGATTAGGAATAAATCCAAATAAAATTGAAATAATCATTTATGAAAGCATAAAATGGGCTCATGATTCCCTTTTATACATTGACAGATCATAATGCAAATAAAAACCTAAACTTAACATATTTGCTTTTAAACGTGTTATAATAAATTAACTGTTTAAAAAACTATCCCTAAAGGGGGGATTTTAATGAAATGGATTCGCGTTAACATGTCAGACCTTTCAGTAAAGGTCGAAGATGTGCCAAAGAAATACGAACAAATGGGAGGTAGATGGCTAACGTCTTCTGTTGTAGCAGATGAAGTGCCAGCCACTTGTCACCCACTGGGTCCTTTGAACAAAGTAGTAATAGCACCTGGTATTCTGAGTGGTACTACGGCTCCATCCTCAGGAAGGATTTCTGTGGGCACCAAGTCGCCTTTGACTGGCGGCATAAAAGAAGCAAACGCAGGAGCGAAATTCGGCCAATATCTCAAAAGAATGGGTTACAGTGCCATCATCATTGAGGGTCAGCCAAAGAACAAAGAGTCTAGGTATCTATTAACAGTCGGCAAAGAAAAGGTAGAATTGGTTGATGCAACCGAGTACAAATTTATGGGGTTGTATGAGTTAAGTGAAAAATTGGCCTCAAAATATGGCAAAGATGTGGGAATTGCTTCTGTGGGTCCAGCAGCCGAACACCTTTTAGCTGGAACAGGAGTAGCCTTTAATGACGTTGAAAATAGGCCAGCCAGATATGCAGGAAGAGGCGGAGTAGGTGCTGCGTTCGCATCCAAGGGATTAAAGGCAATAGTCGTCGAAGCAGTAACAGGACAAGCTAACATCTTAAATCATGAACTCTTTGAAACTGGCAGGAAAAAACTCCTTTCTGCTCTCCAGGAACACGCAGTAACTAAACCAGGAGGTGCCCTAAATACATATGGCACTGCCGTGTTAGTTAACATCATGAATGAGGCAGGAGCACTCCCTACAAGGAACTTCTCAAGCGGGACCTTTGAGGGCGCAAAAAAGATATCTGGCGAAGCTATGGCAGAAGCAGCAGCCAAGAATCCTAAGGCAGGAATGATGGGACACAGGTGCCACCCGGGATGTGTGATAGGTTGTAGCGTAATATATCCAGACGCACAAGGGAATTCTCATACTTCAGTGGAATACGAAACGCTTTGGGCAATTGGCGCAAATTGCGGAATAGATGACCTTGACGCAATAGCACAGATGAATTCCATGTGCAACGATATTGGCCTTGACACGATAGAATTTGGAGACGCAGTCGCAGTAGCAATGGAAGGAGGCTTGCTACCTTTTGGAGATGCAAAGGGAGCTATAGCGCTTCTTGAAGAGGTAAGAAAGGGCAGCCCACTTGGAAAGATTATTGGATCTGGATGTGGTACAGTAGGAAAGGTTTTTGGCGTCAGGCGAGTACCTGCGGTAAAGAATCAAGGCATGCCAGCTTATGAACCAAGGGTAGTTAAGGGCATTGGAGTAACGTATATCACTACTCCAATGGGTGCAGACCATACAGCAGGATATTCAATTGCTCCAGAAATTCTTGGCGTTGGTGGCAAATTCGATCCACATACAAACGAGGGCAAGGTGAAGTTATCAAAAGACTTCCAGGCCACGACATGCTTTATAGACTCCACAGGATGCTGTGTGTTTACAGCCTTTGCTATACTTGATATCCCCAGCGGTTTTGAAGGAATGGTAGAGGCGTGCAACGCAGTAACGGGCGCAAATTGGACCACCTCTGACGCTTACAATATAGGATTAAATATATTAAATATGGAACATCAGTTTAATCTATCTGCAGGCTTCACATCTAATGACGATAGACCACCTGAATTTATGAAGCTTGAGCCAGTTCCCCCTCACAATATGGTTTGGGATATGGCCGATTCTGAATTAGATTCCATTTGGAAATAATGCCAAAAATCACAGTAGCTCTCTATGCAGGTCTGAAAGCTCGCGCTCTAGCTTATCAGGGCGCGAGCGAATTTGAGATGGAAGTACCAGAAGGGTCAAAAGTAGCTGATGTGATAAAGCTTTTAGAACTGCCCGAAGAAGATATAGCGAATATTTTTGTGGACAGAACGCTAAAAGATAAAGAATACCTTATTAAGGATGGTCAACGGCTAGCGTTCTTCCCTTTAATAGCAGGAGGATAAATCGGCAGGTAAACGGAAAAGGTACTACCTTCTTTNTATTTACTAGTTACTTTTATACTTCCTTGGTGTAATTGAATTATTTCTTTTGAAAGCGCAAGACCCAAACCAAATCCAGCACTTTGTCGGGATGAATCTACCCTATAGAATTTTTCAAATAACCTGGGCAAAGCCTCCTCTTTTATCCCTATTCCAGAATCTATTATATCTATCACAGCAAAATTACCTTCTTGTCTTGAAATTATTTTCACTTCTCCGTTTTCTTTATTGTATTTTATGGCGTTATCAACTAAAGCCCACAGTGCCCTTCTAAGATAATCTTCATCGGCATTAACAAAGAGATCGCATGATGTAAAAGTAACGCTTATATTTTGTGAAAGGGCCTGAGCCTCCTTAGCAATCTCTTCAATAAGTTCTCTTATATTTAATTTCACAAAGTTTAATCTGGGCTTTGATTCTACCCTTGCCAGAAACAGCAGATCATTTACAAGTCTTTCCATTCTTTGAGTAGCACCTGCAATAGTCTGAATTGACTCCTCAAGTATTTTTTTATCGTCTTTTCCCCATCTCTTTAAGAGATCGGTATAGCTCTTTATCACTGCAAGAGGAGTTCTCAAATCGTGTGAAGCAGCAGCCACAAATTCCTGTTGGCTTCTAAACCCCTTCTCAAGCCTTTCAAGCATTTCGTTAAAAGCCTGAGCCAATAGGTATAGTTCATCCTTAGGCCCAGATAGAGGTATCCTCTCATCTAGCTTACCAGTGTTTATTTCCTTTACTTTCCTAGTCAAAATTGCAAGGGGTTTTAAAGTGTTCGTTACGCTTATATATCCGCTTACCATTGCAAACAAAGTAGCTCCCATCATTAGAAAGATCAAAAGTCCGGATAAAACTGCAAGAAAGTGCTTTTCTCTTTTTAAGGGATGTGCCACCTCTACAAAAACACCGTCTCCAATATCCTTGCCAGAGATCAAGACTTCTTGACCTTTTAACAAAATAGACTTTACGGGACCGTTATAATAGGGCAAATTGATATTTCCTAAATTTGGGGATTTGCTTATCAATTCGCCATCTTTATAAATCTCAACCCAAAGCTCTAAGCTTCCGGCCTGATCTACCAATTCTGGGTCGTTTAAACTAGTCTTCCCCTCAGTTTCTAGAGAATTTTGGATATTTGAAATGGCCAAATTCATTTTCGAGTTGGCCTCCTTTGTGAGGGCAAAATTCATGCCAAAAATTACAACCAACCCACATAAGACTAACGTTGTCAAAAGTATTGCACAGTAATATAATGTAAGCCTTATCCCTATTGAGCTATCAATATAATCCTTAAGTCTTTTCATTTGAGTCTATCTTTAAGGCGTATCCCACTCCTCTTACAGTATGCAAAATTTTATTCTCAAAGGGATCGTCAATTTTTGCCCTAAGATATCTGATATAAACGTCTACAACGTTCTCGCTGCCATAGTAGTCATAACCCCAAACGTGGTTTAGAATGGTATCCCTATTTAGCACCTTCCCCACATTTTCAGCTAAATACTTAAGTAAGTCAAACTCCTTTTTTGAAAGATTTACTAACTTGTCTGCCCTTTTTACTTCTCTAGTCTGAGGTGATATTACTAAGTCCCCAACAACTATCTGTTCTAGGTCCTTTGACCCCTTCCTTAATCTTGCCCTTATTCTTGCTATTAACTCTTCAATTACAAACGGTTTGGTTACGTAATCATCGGCACCCAAATCAAGCCCTTTGACCTTGTCCTTCACAGCATCTCTTGCAGTTAAAATAATTATTGCAACGTCTTTTTGTGTTTTCATTCTCTTACAAACTTCAAATCCGTCAATGCCAGGAATCATTAAATCCAGTAAAACTAAGTCAAAATCCTTTTCCGAAAACAAACCTATTGCCTCATAACCGTTATCAGCAGTGTCTACCAGATACCCCTCATGTTCAAGCTCTAATTGCAGGTATCTTGCAAGATTATATTCATCTTCAACCACAAGAATTCTACACTCTTTTTCCATAAACACCACCAATTTATAAGAATTTTTAATTAATTTTAATACGACAAATATTAAAAACAAATTAAACTTGAAATCCAAACTACCAGAATAAGAATCCTACAACTAAAAGTAGATCTAAACACCTACACTTTATATTAGCATTAAACAAATATTAAAAAACTTTAATTTTATTATAAAACTTTTAAAACCTCAAAGGTATATCGTAATGAGAGAAGCTAACCATATTTAGAACCTGGGAGGAGAGATGAAAAAGAAAAAGCCATTTATTAACATTATACTTTTAATATTGTTTTTTTTGGGAACCAGTATGAGCATATTTATAATAGCAGGGGGCAAAAGGTTTTAATTATTCATAAAACTCCGTGCCAAAAAATCCTTGTTGAGGTAGTTTTTTCTTCGCGAGCGAGATGCTCAGNGCACTTATAGTAAGCCAAGCATCCTGCTTGGTAGCTTTTTCCTTCGGTTAGNTCTGCACTTATGGTATATAGCACCACTGCTGAGGTAGTTTTGTTTTTATGGTGAGCCAAACATCCTACTTGGTAGTTTTTAAAAAACTTTAAAGCAATACGCCCCGAGCAGGATGCTCAGGGTACTATGGTAGTGCTTAAGAACAAAAAGCAATACGCCCCGAGCAGGATGCTCAGGGTACTATGAAGAACTTTTCGCTGTGATATGCCCAGGGTACTATTGAGTTATGTTATAATTACCTTTATTATATATTTTAAATAGGGGGTAATAAAATGTTCAAAAACATGTCACTGAAAGCAAAATTAATTGCAGTATCTACGCTTTCTTTCGCCGTTATCGGCCTTTTAGTTATCGNNATAGTATCTTTTCAAATGGNAAATTATAACCAGAATATGATGCAAAAGGTTGCAATTCTTTCTGACAAGGCTAGAGACTTAGATGTAAACGGAATTGAAAATTATGTTAGTGGCATAACGAGAGACCTTGCAAACACCCAGAGAATCAAAACAGACATACAGTCAAACAATATGAATGCCCTATCGGCTTTAGTCAATCAATATTTAGATCTAAAAGAAAAACCAGATTATTTTTGTATTGTTACCGATCAAGGCGGAAAGTGATATATACCACCCTTGGGCAAAATTTGGTTGGTACTGATCTTAGCGCCCAACCTCCTATAAAAGCAGCTCTATCAGGAAAATCAGGCGTTGGTTTTGAAACAGCAAAATTAGTAAAACTGGCAATTAGAGCATATGATCCTATTTATGATGACAGCGGTAAAATTATCGGCACAATTCATGTAGGCAGGAAGATATCCGACTCTAATCTATTTGTAGACCAAATGAAAAAGGAGACAGGATCAGACTTTACCTACTATCTTGGCGACGAAAGGGTGGCTACTACTTTAGAGGGCGTAAAGATAGGTTCAAAACTAGAGAATCAAAAGATATTGGATGAAGTCTTGAAAAAGGGAGAAAGCCCTATTATCAAAACTGAACATGGCGGCAAAAGTTATATTGAACGTTTTGAACCTATAAAGGATACAAGCGGCAACATAATAGGGATGAATTCCACTGCAGTTAACACTACAGAATACGACAACTACTTTAGAAATATAGTCCTCTCGATAATAGGAGGAATAATTTTAATATGTATAATCTTGATAGGTCTTTTCTTCGCTTTCATAAAGAGATCCATAGCAAAACCAATTGACTCTCTTGCCAGGAGAATAGAAGAGCTTTCTACAGGCGACTTTACTCTCAAACTACCTGATATGAACAAGGACGAATTAGGGAGGATAAGGGATGCTGCAGAAAAGCTAAGACTATATCTGGTTGAAATACTATCAAAGATAAACAAGATACAAAGTGAGATTCACACATCCAGTAAAGAAATGCTCTTATCCTCAAACTCTTCAAAGCTTGCCGCGGGCGAGAGCAAAAAAGCCAGCGAAAATATGGCAGATGCAGCTACAAACCTCTCTCAAAGCGCTCAGGAGATATCAAACCAGGTTCAACAACTTCTTAGCGCTATAGACTCTATTGCATCTGGTTCTGAGTCACTGGCAAAGAGNGCATCAAACTTGTCAGAAAAGACATCTGCTATAGCTGATAGATCAGAGCAGATTGCTGCAGACGCAAAGGCAGTAGATGAGCTTGCTGAGAATGTAAACAAGGAGGCAAGAGAGGGCTCAAAGATAATTCAGGAAACACAGAATACCATGAACGCTATTGTCTCATCGGTAGAAACGCTATCAAATGCCATGAACANNCTTAAAGAGAGATCGCTTGAAATAGGCAAGATAGTAGACGTTATATCAGGAATAGCAGATCAAACAAATCTCCTTGCTCTAAACGCTGCAATTGAGGCAGCAAGGGCTGGAGATGCNGGAAGAGGCTTTGCGGTTGTAGCAGATGAGGTTAGAAAACTTGCAGAAGAGTCCCAAAAAGCTGCCCTTGAAATCGGAAATATGATAAATCAGACAATAAAAGAGACAGAACATGCTACAAGCTCTATGAACGAGACAAAAGAAGGCGTCCTGAGAGGTTCATCAATGAGCGATAGGACAAGCGAGGCATTTAAAAATATCTTAAGCGCAATAGAAAAACTCTCTGAAAAGATAGATACGACAACTCATAACATAACTACTATTACTGAAGGCGTAAAGGATATTGAGACAGAGGTATCAAACCTTGCAGCGCTATCAGAAGAAAACAGTGCATCCAGCGAGGAGATGGCGGCATCAGCTAAAGAGATATCCACAAATGTAGAGGGAATAGCAGCTACCAGCGAGGAGATGGCGGCATCTAGCGAAGAGGTTGCGGCATCAGCACAGGAAAGCGAAACAATGGCAGAACAAATAGATACTGAAATAAACAAACTTACCGAAAGAGCAGAAGAGCTAAAGAGCGAGATAAATAAGTATAAGTTTTAATTAAGGTCTTGAAGTAGATTTTAAATCACGGGGCAAATTAAAGTTTGCCCCGTGACAATTTTTTACTTTGGAACAAATTCCTTACAAGCCTTTTTTGACGGAAGAAAAATTCTGTCATTCTTCATACACAGTCCTGCATCTGCCCTTGTACTGCCATATGCAGAGCTCAATACTGTAAAACCCGGAAATGTCTTCTCAAATTCTGCAGGGTCGTTCATAAAAAAAGAACACCCAGAACAGTTTTGTAAATTTTCCATTATTTTAAGACGCTCCAGAAGCCATAAAATACCTGTGTAGACATAAACCATCCAAGAAATACGTTTATCACAACTCCTATTGAAAATGCAGCAGTGGCAGCCCATCCAACAGACTTAAGATCCTTGAATCTGGTTGTCAAACCGATGCTTGCAAAACAGAATATAAAGGTCCATGTTCTAAGAGAAGAAATAGGAGCTATTAAATTAGGATTAACACTCTTAGTAAATTCTGCAGCCGAATATCCAGAAGTAATTATAGACATAAGAATAGATGCCACAAAAAATCCTATGACGAACTTTGGGAAGCGCCACCATATCTCCATTGGAGAAGGGGCTACTCCACACTCTTCCTTTTCCCACTTCATACATGCTATAAGTGCAAAAACAAATGACCATATGCCTATCCACATATCTCTTCCTATAACCTTCATCAAAGTAAAGGCATGTAAGGCTGAAGCCTCATTGCCAACCATGTGGCCATAGGAAACAGCCGCTGCAAAACCGGCTGCGTCAGCAAACTCTGAGGTTCCAATCCATGCTCCTGCGACGCCAGCAGGCAATCCCAGAGCCTTTGACACGAATGGAAGCACGATGATCATTATCAAAGCCGCTATAACGACCAGTGTAACAGTAGAGTAAAGGTGTTCCTTTTTCGCTCCAACGGCGCTAGCTCCAGCCATAGCAGCCGAAACGCCACATATCGCACCACCCATACCTAAGATTGTCGCAAACCTCTTGTCGAGTTTAAAATACTTCGTTCCAACAAAGAATATAGTTAAACAAGTTATCACAGATATTACTGTAGCCTGCGTCAACGCAACTGGTCCAGCAGAGACAACAAGCGAAATAGGGAATGTGGCACCAAGAAGAACTATACCTGTTTTAATATAGTATTCAACCCTAAAACCATCGTCCAACCAGCGTGGGATAGGCAAAACGTTTGCAAGGAGAAGACCTAAAATAAGGGCAACTAGTGGGGGCTCAAGGTTAAAGTATTGAGCATATTTCCAACCACCAATAGCAAAAATTATAATAGAAAAGATATAAAGAAGAGTAAAAGATGGTATAAATTTGGAAGGCTTAACCCCCATAATTGCTGTAGAAATTGTAAAAAAGACCAGCCAAAACACATACTGCATAATGTACTGCGGAGCATTTACTCCAAGGTGCGCAAAGATCTGGCCGACATTGTCCCACTTTAGACCCCCTGGATTAATTGCTATTGCTTTTACAAAAGAACTTCCTGAAACAAAAGCAAGATATGCACCTAAAACAATAAAAAGCCCTAGCCAAATAGCCCACCAATCCTCTTTTAGGTAGAGATCGGTCCATCTTGATTTTGGCGGAGCACTTTGTACAACATCATCTTTACTGTTTGACATGTTGTTACCTCCGTTTAGATAAGTCAAAATTTAATCACTACAACAAAAAACCTAAAATTCGATCACACTAACATCTGCATCTATTTTAAAGCGAATAAAATTAGAATAAAACCAATAGTCCACCACCTCCTGAATTACAAACATAAGTCAATTCAATGCTTATAATAAACATATTGTATATCTAATAAAATTAATAAGTCAAATATATTTATATAAATATAGTTATTTGCCAAATATAAAAATGTAGGCTATTTATTGAGTTATTTGACCGTATATAAAGAAAATTGATATACTCATAAGAAATTGATATGTACAAATCCCGATCTAAAATATAAACTTAAGTTAAGACAATCAAAACCAAGGGGTGAAAATTTTGTACGAAGAGATTTCTGTCAATTCTTTAAGCACTAAATGGTACGATCTATTTAATAGATACGCTCAAGATCTTTATCCTGGAAGATACACTATGGAAAGGTGCAAAGATCTCGCAGGTATTTATTCAGAAATAAATGAACTAAAGCATAAAAAAGATTCTGCAATACTCTCTCACAACTACCTCTATCCTGAATTTCATGAAATTTCAGATAGCATAGGCGACTCTTTAGGGCTGAGCCTATTTGTAAAAGAAAGACAGTGTAAAAGAGTAGATTTTCAGGGAGTCTTTTTTATGGGCTCAAACAGTAAAATTATAGTCGGAGAAGAAAAAAGACTGTTTGTGCCAGATAGGCCAGAGAATTTGGGCTGTTCACTTGTAGACTCAATCGACATATCGTATATAAAGAAATGGAAGGAAGAATATGATGGCGTCGTAATAAGCTACATTAACAGCGANATATATACGAAATCTTTAAGCGACTACATATGCACATCTCGAAACGCAGACAGTGTCATTATAAACGCTATAAAGAAATTCAGCGGCAAAAGGATATTGATACTGCCAGATAGGAATCTTGGGAAGGTAATGAAGGCAAGGGCGATAGACATCTTACAGGGAGAAGGCATAAGTGTAGATCCAGATATTATAGATGTTTATGACTTAGAAAAATCATATTGCCATGTACATGAAAAAATCAATTTAGACTATATCTTAGAATTAGTGCAAACACATCCAGAAAGCGACTTCCTAATACACCCCGAGTCTAATTGTAGCTTTGACCTATACAATATGACAAAAAAAGATAAAGACCTTCAAAGGAAGGTTTACATAGTTTCCACTGAGCAGATGATATCCTCTGCAAAAAATTCTTCAGCAAAAAGTTTTATTGTAGGTACTGAAAAGGGGATGATATATAGACTCAGGAAAGAAGTGCCAGAAAAAGAGTTTCTGCCAATTGATTTTGCTGAATGTGAATATATGAAAGCAAATACATTTGAGAAACTCCTTGAATCCCTAAAAGATGATAAGTATGAAATTCTGATTTCAGACACAGAAAAAACAGAAATTAAAGAAAATATCATTTATCTGCCCCAGAAAATTGCCGAAAAAGCAAAAATTGCAATAATGAGGATGTTAGAAATCAAATGAGCACAATTGAATGCGAAATTTTGATAATAGGAGCAGGTATCGCAGGCCTCACATGCGCAATAAAGTTAGCAGACAGAGGTAAGAACGTAGTAGTAATAAATCGCTCGGAGGATCCAGAAGAGTCAAACACCAAATACGCTCAGGGCGGTATAGTTTGGTGGGGAGAGGATGACTCTGTCGAATTAATAGAAACAGATATTGAGGAAGCAGGAGACGAGGTTGGAAGAGAAAGCGCCATAAAGATTATCGCAGAAGATGGCCCAGTCCTGGTTAAGTATCTTTTGATAGACAGGCTTAGAATAAATTTCGATAAGGATTCGTTTGGCAACCTTCACAAAACACTTGAAGGAGGCCACTCAAAAAATAGAATTATACATGTAGCAGATCAAACAGGGCTTGCCATACAAAAAGCGCTTTTTCAAGAGGCGAAAAAACACCCAAATATAAACATACTCTCGTCAACCACCGCTATAGATCTGATAAGCACAACTCACCATTCAAAAAATAGAGATGCGATATATCAAGGTACAAAAATTCTTGGAGCGTACATCCTTGAAAGGGGTTCTAAAAAAATAAGTAAAGTGCTCGCTTCCTATACAATAATTGCGAGTGGCGGAGTGGGAGCAGTTTACGAATATACTACCAATCCTGAAGGTGCCAGAGGCGATGGAATAGCAATGGCAAAAAGAGCAGGCGCTCACGTAATCAATATGGAATATATCCAATTTCACCCAACAGCTTTTAAAAAGGACAATTGCAAATCGTTCCTCATATCAGAATCGGTTAGAGGAGAGGGTGCAATACTACTAAACAATAAAAAAGAAAGATTTGTAGAATCTGAGCTTTTGCCTAGAGATGAGCTAACCAGACTCATATATAAAGAGATGAAAAAAAGCGGTACAAAAAATGTCTGGCTATCATGCGATCCAATTATGAAAAGAGGCATAAAACTTGAAGAGAGATTTCCAAAGATATTTTCTGACTGTCTTGAATGTGGAATTGATATAAGAAAAGACCTCATACCAGTAGCACCTGCATCTCATTATCTGTGCGGCGGAATAAGGGTCGATGAATGGGGAAAAACCAACCTGGCAAGGCTTTATGCTATAGGTGAGGCTTCGTGTACAGGACTTCATGGAGCAAACAGGCTTGCCTCCACATCTCTTTTGGAGGGTCTTGTCTGGGGGATCAGATCTGCTGAGAACATCATTGGCAACTTCTGCAAAGAAGATATAGACAGCTTTCAGATATCAGACTGGGACGAAAGATTTATTTTAAAAGATCCAGATTTTGCACTAATTGACGAATATCTTTCAAAAATAAAAAATATAATGTGGGAGAGAGTAGGTATTGTTCGTTCTGAAACAGAACTTTTAAAAGCAATGAGAGAGTTGATGATGCTCTCAATAGAGATCGTGGAGATGTACAGAACATCAAAACTTTCTGACGAGCTAATCGGCCTGAGAAATACTATTGAGATAGCAACAGAGATCACATCTTGCGCAAGAAGAAATAGACTAAGCAAGGGAGCGCACTACAGGGAGGACACTTTATGAACTTCAAGGATATATTGAAAGAGAGAATACACCACGATTTAGGTTTTGATTTTTATAGAAAAGATGGCTATCCAAATTCAAAATTTGAAGTAATCTTCAAAGAAAGCGCACTAATTGCAGGAACTATATTTATACCTACAATTATAAAAATTGTTGAAGAGGAATTTTTTCTTGAAGATTTTGAAAAATCTGAAAGATATAATTTTGACATTATAAAAAGAGATGGCGAAAGGACTTCCTCAAGAGAGACTATTATGTACGTATCTGGGAACGCAAACGTTCTCTTGAAGGCTGAGAGAACAATTTGCAATATTTTATCTGAACTGTCAGGGATAGCCACTCATGTAAAAGAGGTTCTGTCAAATTTAGACGGCAGCGTATTCTTGCTCGATACACGAAAAAATGATCCATTGTTTAGACCAGAGCACAAATATGCTATAAATCTTGCAGGAGGGAAAAATCACAGATCGGGTTTTTTTGACGGAGTTCTGATAAAGGATAACGATATAGCAATATTCGGCTCGATAAAGGCAGCAATTGATAATTCACTAAAAAATTCAAAGCTCTTAACCAAAATTGAAATAGAGGTTGGCAGTATTGAAGACCTGCAGACTGTTCTGTCAGATGGCAGAGTAGACGCAATATTGTTAGATAATATGTCGGCACAGGAGCTAAAGATTGCAACCGAGATGATATCCAAATCAAAAAAGAAATATCTTATAGAGGCTTCTGGAGTAAGAGAAGAAAATATCAAAGAAGTATCTAAAACGGGAGTGGAATTTATATCTATGTCATCTCTTGTTAGAAGAGCAAGATATATAGACGTATCAATGAAAGTCTTAAATTAAATGCTGATAAGCTTAACGTGATAAAATATAAATAATTACTAATATAGCTTTAAGGAGGTATTTTATGCCAAAAATTTTAATCTTAACTGGTGATTGTGCAGAAGATTATGAAGTAAAAGTGCCCCAACAAGCTCTGATGCTATTAGGTTATGATGTAGAAATATCTGCTCCAAACAAGAATGCAGGCGACACGCTTCAGCTTGTGGTGCACGACTTTACAAACCTTGATACCTACATCGAGTTAACAGGTCACAGGATACCTGTAGACATTGCCACAAAGGATGTCAAGGTAGAAGATTACTCAGGATTGGTAATTCCTGGAGGCAGGGCTCCTGAGTACATCAGAAGGTACAACGAAGTTGTAGAGGTAACGAAAAAATTCTTTAGTTTGAACAAACCAGTTGCGTCTATCTGCCATGGTTCCCAGCTATTAGCAGCTTGTGGTGTATTGGCTGGCAGAAAGATTACAAGCTATCCGGCATGCGCTACTGAATGTATGATTGCAGGCGCCAACTGGGTCGATCAGGATGTAGTAGTAGACAAAAACCTTGTAACAGCCCAAGCATGGCCAAACCACCCACTTTGGCTTAGAGAATTCGTCAAGCTGCTCGGAGCAAAAATAGAAATCTAAGATATTTAAATAAGATAAGAGGGCACAAATTATTTTTTGCGCCCTCTTATCCATAATTTCATGCTAAAAAAGCAAGTGATAGCAATCCATGCCATCTGAAAGGTAGATGTGGCTCAAGTAGTGCAAAAGAGAGACCTAAACCATTCCATATCTAACCTCCAAATATTTGATAATTATTATGATTCTAACATATCAGAATTTAAAAACTATTAAATACTTTTTAAATTCTTGTACATTTCTTCGTGTCCTTTTGCCTGATCGTTCAAAGTCCTCTTTGCATCGTTTACAAGATCCATAGCTGACGGCAATAATATTTTGTAAAAAACTTTTTGACCATCTTTTCTGGAATCTATAATCCCTTGCTTCTTAAGAATCCTGAGGTGCTGGGACAGGTTTGACTGCTCTACACCTATTTCTTTTAAGAGCTCGCATACGCATCTTTCTTTTTCGCTTAAGCTTAACAATATCTGAATTCTGAGGGGGTGAGCCAGAGTTTTAAAAACTTCAGATATCATTTGGTATGCCAAAACTTTCTTCATACTATCCTCCTAACACAATATTCATAGATTTTAAGNAAAGACCACAATTCCAAATATTTATATTATTATATTATAAATTTTCAGAATTTAGAATAGACCTTAAAATGTTTACGGTAGTATGAGAGTTTAGAGAGATAAAAACTATAGGAGCGCGAGCAACTTGCTCGCGAAGAGAAAAAGACTACCAAGCAGGATGCTTGGCTTACTATAAGTGCACTGAGCAACTTGATAGTGTCCTTCATAGTACCCTGAGCATCTTGCTCGGGGCGTATTGCTTT
>JGI24721J44947_10001333_pt1 | contig 34957 bp, 29 predicted proteins | sample YelNatPaOPGAMG01_FD_44947 | JGI IMG/M metagenome (IMG submission 44947) | reverse complement strand
CCAAAGAGCTGGACCCGGACGTGACCCTGCTGAGCCGGCTGCCGGCGTTGCGCGCAGACATCAGGCTGATGTCTGCGCAGGTGCCGACCGCGGCTGCTGAGGAACGCGTTTTTCCGGGCGGGCCCGTCTTGGCGCATCGGCTGCGCGGCGGGCGCGAGGAGAGGATCGGCGCGGCCTACGTCGCGGCCGGATCGGTGCTCGGCGGCCGTGTAATCGCTGCGAACCTCGCCGCGTCCGGGTGCGGCGACTTTCCGCGATCCTTNTTCGCCTCCGACGGTCTCGAACTCGGCCGGCTCTGGCGTCGCTTCACGACCGCTGTGGATGTCTTCGGCGAATCCGGAGCCGACCCCGCCCGTGTCGTCGAGGGCGCGCTGGCCGCTTTCGCGTTGATCAGCGACATCATGCGCGCACCGGATGCCTCGCCGGTGACGACCCGGTGACCGCCCACGCGCATCCGAGCCCGGATGTCCCACTCGACTGCGCGAGTGAGCAACTGCACCTGTCCGGCCGCATTGAAGCCCACGGAGCGCTGGTCGGCGCCGACCTGCGGGACGGCCGCATCACGTTTGCCAGCGCCAACACTGCACGACCCGCTGACGGGGCTACCAAATCGCCGCCATCTGAGCAGCGTGATGGCCGCCATGCTGGCGCGAGCAACGCCGAGCGAACCGGTGGCCGCCATCTTCATCGATCTCGACCGCTTCAAGGAAGTCAACGACGCGTACGGGCACGACGCCGGCGACTGCGTGCTGCGCGAGGCCGCGCGCCGCATTGCCGAGGTAATCCGCGCCCGGGGTGATGTCGTGTGGCGGCCGGATGGTGAAAACCCGCCCACGGTGCGGCTCGGCGGCGACGAGTTCGTCGTGCTGCTGCCGGGGGCAGATGACGAGGGCGCCGCACAGGTGGCCGACCGGATCCGCCAGTCACTGCTCGAGCCGATAGCCATCGGCCCAGACCTGCAGCTGACCATCGGCGCGGCGGTCGGCGTGGCGCTGGCGGCAGAGCCAGAAGAACCGCGCCATCTGCTCAGACGCGCCGACGCCGCCATGTACGAAGACAAGCGGCGGCGCCCACGGCCCGCCCAATGATTCGAATGACCACACTGGCCATCGGTCAGGTGTCGAGCCCAGTCGCCGGGTGAGCCCACCCGGCCCGTCCTTGTCGAGCGTCGTTCGTGCGCCGGTATGCCGCCAACTCCGGGCCTTTGCGCCAGGACCTTGTACCGGCGCCGGCGCGCATAACAAAATCGCGCACACCGGAATGTGAACGGGGCATGGACCCGGAGGAGAACCGATGATCCCACCAGGTGCGAGCAGTCTCGCGGGTATTTGCGCCGCGTCGCTCGCAATCGCCCTGCCGCTCTCCCCGTCCGCCGGGGCGGATCCCCCGTCGTGGAACGGCAGGTACGCGATCACGTTCATGGTCGGCCCGAAGTCCGGGACCAGCCTGGCGGCCGGCGATCCCGAGGAGCAGCACACCGAGGTCTATACGTTCCGCTCGAGCTGCACGGGCGCCAAGTGCACCGCCACGATCGTCGGCGGCCCGCCGCCGAGCAACCCGACGGTTCCGCAACCGGTGCAGTTCACCTGGGACGGCTCGTCCTGGACACAGGTCAGCGATTTCCAGTGGGACTGCATGCTGCCCGACACCACGATTCAATGGAGTCCGGCCCACGCCACGGTGCGCTACACGCCCCAACCCGCCGGCTCGCTTTCCGGCACCATGCACACCGAGATCTCCAGCGGCCCGTGTCAGGGCACGATCGAGATGAACATGACCGCCGAGCGCGTGTGAAAGTACGCTCGACCGCCTGAATTCCAGGAGCCCTCGGCGAGACATCAACCACTGCGAACCGCGCCGGCGTGTCGTCGCAACCGGTTATGTGTCGCGCCGGCGGGGCGACGCACCTACCCGTCGAGCCCCAGGTCCTTGCGGAAGCGCCGCATGCCGTCGATCTTGTCTGCCAGCGCGGCGTCGGGGCCCGCGTAGAACATCCACGGCATGGTGATGATGCCGGTGATGCCGGCGTCTTCGGCGCGCTGGTAATCGGCGGGGGCGAACGCGTCGGTGAGCGGGGTGAGGATCGTGAAATCATCCATCGACAAACCGTTTTCGGCACGCAGTTCGCGCAGCCGCCCGACCGCCTCGACGGCGCGGTCGGTGTTGATCAAATCGCCGATCCAGCCGTCGTTGCGCGCGGCGCGGCGCAGGGCGGCGTCGCTGAGCCCGCCGGCGTAGACCGGGATCGGTGGCGGCGTCGGCTGCATCTCCAGCCGCGGCGTCGCATAGAACTCGCCGTCGAATTCCGTCCAGCCCGGCTGCCACAGCGCCCGCATCAACGCGATNATCTCGTCGGTGCGCTTGCCGCGGGCCTCGAACCGCTCGCCCATCAGGGCGAATTCCTCCCGGCACCAGCCGACACCGATGCCCAGTTCCACCCGACCCGACGCCAGAACCGCNGCCGTGCCAATGGCTTTGGCCGCCGAGTAGGGGTTGCGCATCGCCGGGATGTAGACGGTCGTCACGAAGCGCAGCCGGGTGGTGACCTGGGCCAGGGCGCCGACGAGCACCCAGGGATCGGGCCAGTCGGTGAACGGCTGCCAGCGCCGCTGCCCGTCCTTGGTGTAGGGGTACGGGGTGTCCAGGGTTTCCAGGTTGACGACGTGGTCGGGGATCCCCATCCCGTCGTAGCCGAGTTCGTCGGCGACCCTGGCGATCTCGACGATCTCGCGGGTGTTCAGGAAGGCGCTGCTGACGTAGAACCTCATTGCGCGTCCCGCGCCCACGCCGGCTCGATGAACACGCCTTCGGCCTCCACGGTGACACCCGCGGCATCCGAAATAGTACCGCGCGCAAACACTTTGACGCGCTCCCTGCCCTCGATCCAGGCCTCGCAGCGCAGCGGACCCAGCGGGGTGCCCCGCAGGTACTTCACGGTGATGGTCCCGGTGAAGCGCGGCTTGGACAACCCCTCGCTGGCCGCCTCGCCGAGCATATGGTCGAGCACCAGGGCGCTCACCCCGCCGTGCACCAGGTTGGGCGGGCCCTCGTAGGCCGACCCGAGGACGAACTCGCTCCAGCAGCGCCCGCCGCCCTCGTGGTGGACGACGACCGGCGGNGCGATCGGGTTGCACACGCCGACCGCGGCGTTGCCCAGCGGCAGTGCCCGGCCGTCGACCCGGTAGCTGACCCCGGCGGGCCGGGTCCGTTGCCGCAACGACGCGGTCACCGCCTCGATCGCGGATCGCGCGCCGACGACGACGTCCTCGTCGGCCTCGGTCCGGATGGTGGCGTCGACGAGTTCCCGCACGGCGTCGGCCAGTGGCGCGTAGAGCGCCGTGACCCGGTCGGCTTCCGTCGCGCTGAGAACCTCGAATATGGCGTCCAACGCGCCGGNCTCCTGACTCAACTCCCGAACACCTTGCGCACGACCGCCTTCGCCCGCCGCGTCACCCGAAGATAGTTGTCCAGGAANTCGCCGCCGTCGTCGGTCGGCCANCCNGCGGCGACGGCGACCGCGTTGAGCTGGCGTCCGGGCCCCGGCAGCTGGTCGGTGGGCTTGCCGCGGACCAGCACCAAGGCGTTGCGCGCGCGGGTGGCGGTCAGCCACGCCTGGCGCAGCAGGTCCACGTCGTCAGCCGGCATCAGGCCGGCCGCGGCGATCACGTCCAGCGACTGCAGGGTCGAGGTGTTGTGCAGGGCTTCGATCTCGTGTGCGTGCCGCAGTTGCAGCAGCTGCACGGTCCATTCGACGTCGGCCAGTCCCCCGCGGCCCAGCTTGGTGTGCGTGTTGGGATCGGCGCCCCGCGGCAGCCGTTCGGACTCGACCCGGGCCTTCATGCGGCGGATCTGCTGGACCGCTTCGGCCGACACCCCGTCGGCCGGATAGCGCGTTTTGTCGGCCATCAGCAGGAACCGCCGGCCCAGCTCCGCGTCGCCGGCGACCGCGTGCGCGCGCAGCAGGGCCTGGATCTCCCAGGGCTGCGCCCACTGCTCGTAGTAGGCGGTGTACGCGGCCAGCGTGCGCACCAGCGGGCCGCTGCGGCCCTCGGGCCGCAGGTTGGCGTCGACCTCCAGCGGGGGGTCGACGCTGGGCGTGCCCAGCAGCGTGCGCGTCTGCTCGGCCACCGACGTCGACCACCGGATGGCCAGGGCGTCCTCGACACCACGCGCCGGTTCGCAGACGAACAGCACATCGGCATCCGAGCCGTAGCCCAGCTCGGCGCCGCCCAGCCTGCCCATCCCGATGACGGCGATCGCCGCCGGCGCCGGGCCGCCCTCGGGCAGGTTGGCCCGGATCATCGCGTCCAGCGCGGCCTGCAGCACGGCCACCCACACCGATGTCAGCGCCCGGCACACCTCGGTGACCTCGAGCATGCCGAGCAGGTCGGCCGAACCGATGCGGGCCAGTTCCCTGCGGCGCAGCGTGCGCGCGCCGGCGATCGCGCGCACCGGGTCGATGTAGCGGGCGGCCGCGGCCACCAGCGAGCGGGCCACCGCGGCGGGGTCGGTGTCGAGCAGTTTGGGGCCGTTGGCGCCGTCGCCGTAGCTCTGGATCACCGTGGGCGCCCGCATCAGCAGGTCCGGCACGTACGCGGAGGTCCCCAGCACGTGCATGAGCCGCTTGGCCACCGCCGGCTTGTCCCGCAGCGTGGCCAGGTACCAGCTTTCCCCGGCCAGCGCCTCGGACAGGCGCCGGTAGGCCAGCAACCCGCCGTCGGGGTCGGGCGCGTACGACATCCAGTTCAACAGCCGGGGCAACAGCACCGACTGCACCCGGCCGCGCCGGCCGCTCTGGTTGACCAGCGCCGACATGTGCTTCAGCGCGGTCTGCGGCCCCTCGTAGCCGAGTGCGGCCAGCCGCCGCTCCGCGGCCTCCGTGCTCATGCCCCGCGAGATCTCCAGCCCCGGCGGACCGATCGACTCCAGCAGCGGCTGGTAGAAGAGCTTGGCGTGCAGCTGCGACACCCGCAGGTTCTGGTGCTTGAGTTCCTCGCGCAGCACCCCGGCCGCGTCGTGCCGGCCGTCGGGCCGGATGTGGGCCGCACGCGCCAGCCAGCGCACCGCCTCCTCGTCATCGATCTCGGGCAACAGGTGGGTGCGCTTGAGCCGCTGCAGCTGCAGCCGGTGCTCGAGCAACCGCAGGAACTCGTAGGAGGCGGTGAGGTTCGCGGTGTCCTCGCGGCCGACGTACCCGCCCGCACCCAGCGCGGCCAGCGCGTCGACGGTGGACGCCACCCGCAGCGACTCGTCGCCGCGGCCGTGCACCAATTGCAGCAGCTGCACGGCGAACTCGACGTCCCGGATCCCGCCGCTGCCGAGTTTGATCTCGCGGGCGCGGACGTCGGCGGGCACCAGCTGCTCCACCCGGCGGCGCATGGCCTGGACTTCGACCACGAAGTCGTCGCGCTCGCAGGCGACCCACACCATCGGCATCAGCGCGGCCAGGTAGCGTTCGCCGAGTTCGCGGTCGCCGACTGCCGCCCGGGCCTTCAGCAGCGCCTGGAACTCCCAGGTTTTCGCCCAGCGCCGGTAGTAGGCGACGTGCGACTCGACGGTGCGGACCAGCTCGCCGGCGCGTCCCTCGGGCCGCAGGGCGGCGTCCACCTGGAAGAAGGCCGTCGAGGCCACCCGCATCATCTCCCCGGCGACGCGGGCGCTGACCGGGTCGGCGCGCTCGGCGACGAAGATGACGTCGACGTCGCTGACGTAGTTCAGTTCGCGCGCACCGCATTTGCCCATCGCGATGACCGCCAGCCGCGGCGGCGTGCCGTCACCGCACACGCTCAGCTCGGCCGTCCGCAGCGCGGCCGCCAGCGCGGCGTCCGCCAGGTCCGACAGCTGGGCGCCCACCACGGTGAACGGCACCACCGGTTCGTCCTCGACGGTCGCGGCCAGGTCGAGCGCGGCCAGGACCAGCAGGCGGTCGCGGTACAGGTGCTGCAGCCGCAGCACGGCCGGGCCGGGCCCCGCAGCCGGACCCGCCGGCGAGTGGTCGGACATCTCCTCGACGCATCCGACGAACGTCGCGCACAGCTCCTCGCGGGAGGGCAGTTTGATCTTGCCGCGCAACAGTTTCCAAGACTGCGGGTTGGCGGCCAGGTGATCGCCCAGCGCCAGCGACGAGCCGAGCACCGCGAACAGCCGCCCGCGCAGCGCACGTTCGCCCAGCAGCGCGGCGCTCAGCTCCTCCCACCCGGTGTCGGGGTTCTCCGCCAGCCGCGCCAGGGCGCGCAGCGCGGCGTCGGCGTCCGGCGCGCGCGACAACGCCCAGAGCAGGTCGACGTGGGCCTGGTCGTCGTGGTCGTACCAACCCAGCTGCGCCAGCCGTTCACCCGCGCGCGGATCGACCAACCCGAGCCGGCCCACGCTGGGCAGCTTGGGGCGATGCGTTGCGGGTTTGGTCACGACCACGACCGTAGCGCAACCCGCGCGCCGCTCAGGCGAACCGAGCTACCGGGACAAGANCTATAGGGACAAGACCTATAGGGACAAGTAGGTGCTCAGCTCGTAGGGCGTGACCCGGCTGCGGTAGTTGGCCCATTCGGTGCGCTTGTTGCGCAGGAAGAAATCGAAGACATGCTCCCCGAGGGTCTCGGCGACGAGCTCGGAGGACTCCATGCACCGCAGCGCGCTGTCGAGGCTGGTGGGCAGCTCGCGGTAGCCCATCGTGCGGCGTTCCTCGGGCGTCAGGTCCCACACGTTGTCCTCGGCCTGCGGCCCCAGCACGTAGCCCTTCTCCACCCCGCGCAGCCCGGCGGCCAGCAGCACCGCGAACGCCAGATACGGGTTGCACGCCGAGTCCGGGCTGCGCACCTCGATCCGCCGCGAGGACGTCTTGTGCGGCGTGTACATCGGCACCCGCACCAGGGCGGACCGGTTGGCCGCCCCCCAGGACGCGGCGGTCGGCGCCTCGCCGCCCTGCACCAGCCGCTTGTAGGAGTTGACCCACTGATTGGTGACCGCGCTGATCTCGGACGCGTGCTCGAGGATCCCGGCGATGAACGACTTGCCGACGTCCGAGAGCTGCAGCGGGTCCTCGGTGCTGTGGAAGGCGTTGACGTCGCCCTCGAACAGGCTCATGTGGGTGTGCATGGCCGAACCGGGGTGCTCCTCGAAAGGCTTGGGCATGAACGTCGCCCGCGCGCCGTTCTCGATCGCCACCTCCTTGATGACATAGCGGAACGTCATCACGTTGTCGGCCATCGACAGCGCGTCGGCGAAACGCAGGTCGATCTCCTGCTGGCCCGGCGCGCCCTCGTGGTGGCTGAACTCCACCGAGATGCCCATGAACTCCAGCGCCTCGATCGCGTGCCGGCGGAAGTTCGAGGCCGAGTCGTGCACCGCCTGGTCGAAATAGCCGGCGCGGTCGACGGGAACGGGCACCGACCCGTCGTCCGGGCCGGGCTTCAACAGGAAGAACTCGATCTCGGGATGCACATAGCAGGAGAAGCCGAGATCATTGGCCTTTTGCAGCTGGCGGCGCAGCACGTGCCGCGGGTCCGCCCACGACTGCGAGCCGTCCGGCATGGTGATGTCGCAGAACATCCGCGCCGAGTGGTGGTGGCCGGCGGGGGTGGCCCAGGGCAGCACCTGGAACGTCGACGGGTCCGGAATCGCCACGGTGTCGGATTCCGAAACCCGCGCGAACCCCTCGATCGAGGATCCGTCGAAGCCGATGCCCTCCTCGAAGGCGCCTTCCAGTTCCGCCGGGGCGATGGCGACCGACTTGAGGAAACCGAGCACGTCGGTGAACCAGAGCCGCACGAAACGGATGTCCCGTTCCTCGAGCGTGCGCAGGACGAATTCCTTCTGCCGATCCATATCTCGCACAGTATGCAACCCCTGTTAATTCTGTGTTACCACTGTTGATCTATGCCCGCTCACATCCGGTGCGCAGCGCAGGCCCGCCGGCCGGGACCGGCCTCACGGGCGACACCGGAGCGAGGGCGGAGGCAGGGCCACGCCGAGCAGGTAACGCACCACCGCGGTGTCCACGCACTGGTCCCCGTTGAAGACCGCGGTGTGCTGGGTGCCGTCGTAGGTGATCAGCGGCGCCCCCAGCTGACGGGCGAGGCTGACCCCGGCCTGGTAGGGGGTGGCCGGGTCGCGCGTCGTGGACACCACGACGACCTTGCCCGGTGCGACCGCGGCCGCGGCGTGCGGGGCCGACGTGGCCGGCACCGGCCACAGCGCGCACAGATCGCGGGGGGCGGTCCCGGTGAACGGCCCGTAGCTCAGGAAGGGGGCCGCCCGGCGGATCTGTTGATCGGCGGCAACCCAGCTCGCCGAGTCCGCCGGCGTGGGCGAGTCCACGCAGCGGATCCCGTTGAACGCGTCCTGGTCGTTGCCGTAGTGCCCGCTGCGGTCGCGGCCCTCGTAGTCGTCGGCCAGCATCAGCAGGTCACCGGCGTCGGTGCCGCGCTGCAGCCCGAGCAGGCCACTGGTCAGGTACTTCCAATGAGAGGGGGTGTACAGCGCGTTGATGGTTCCGGTGGTCGCGTCGGCGTAGCTGAGGCCGCGCGGGTCCGCGGTGCGGCCCGGCTTGAACACCAGCGGGTCGACCAGCGCGTGGTAGCGGTTGACGAACTGGGCCGGGTCGGTCCCCAACGGGCAGGACGGCGAGCGGGCGCAGTGCAGGGCGTAGTCGTTGAACGCGGTTTGGAATCCCGCCATTTGGCTGATGTTTTCCTGGATGGGCCCGACGGTCGGGTCGATGGCACCGTCGAGCACCATCGACCGCACATGCTCGGGGAACGCCTCGAGGTAGGTGGTGCCCAATTCGGTGCCGTAGCTGTAGCCGAGGTAGTTGATCTGGTCGTCGCCCAGCGCCTGACGGACCATGTCCATGTCGCGCGCGGCCGAGGCGGTGCCGACGTTGGCCAGGAACTCGGTGCCCATGCGGTTCGCGCACTGCTGGGCCAGCTGCTGGTACAGCTGCTCGATGTGGGCCACGCCGGCCGGGCTGTAGTCGACCATGGGTTCGCGCCGGAACGCGTCGAACTCGGCGTCGGTCCGGCACCGCAGCGCCGGAGTCGAGTGGCCCACGCCCCGCGGGTCGAAGCCCACCATGTCGAAGTGGCGCGCGATGTCGGTGTCTTCCAGGTCCGAGGCCATCGCGGCCACCATGTCCACCGCCGACGCCCCCGGGCCGCCGGGGTTGACCAGTAGCGATCCGATCCGCTGGCCGCTGGCGGGCACGCGGATCACCGCCAGCTTGGCTTGCGCCCCAACGGGATTGCGGTAGTCGACCGGGACCGCGACGGTGGTGCACCGCGCACCGGCGGGAATGTCCCTGGTGCCGTTCAGAAACAGGTTGCAACTGCCCCAGTTCTGCGCCGCCGCCGCGGCAAGCGGCGGTGCGGGACTCGGGGTCTGGCCGGCGCCGGGCTCCGGCGCCGCACCGGCGACCGGCAGCACCGAGGGTGATTGCGCCCCGAGCAGGAGTCCGAACGAGAGCAGCGCCGAGCTCCATGATCTCAGGCGCGACATGGCAGTCATCGTCGCAGCCGCGGATACCCGTGGCGGCGCGAAAGGATTACGCCTTGGTCTCGCTCTCCTCTGCGCCGATCGGGCGCAGAGCGCGAAAATCGCCAAACTGTCGCAGTCAGTGCGTGTTCGGCGCGGAATTCAGCACTTGGCCCCGCGCGGGGGCGTGTCCCCGCCGACGAGGTAGGCCGTCACGTAGTTGTCGATGCAGCTGTCGCCCTGGAAGACGACCGTGTGCTGGGTGCCGTCGAAGGTGAGCAGCGAACTGCGCAGCTCGTTCGCCAAATCGACTCCGGCCTTGTACGGCGTCGCCGGGTCGTGGGTGGTCGACACCACCACCGTGGGCGCCAGGTTGGGCACCGAGATGGTGTGCGGCTTGCTGGTGGGGGGCACCGGCCAGAACGCGCACGTGCCCAGCGGGGCGTCCCCCGTGAACTTTCCGTAGCTCATGAAGGGGGCGATCTCGCGCGAGCGCCGGTCCTCCTCGATGACCTTGGCCCGGTCCTTGATCGGCGGCTGGTCGACACAGTTGATCGCCACCCGCGCGTCGGTGGCATTGGTGTAGTGGCCGCGCGAGTCGCGCCTCATGTACATGTCGGCCAGGGCGAGCAGGGTGTCGCCGCGGTCGTTCTCGAGCTCGGTGAGGCCTTCGGTCAGGTGGTGCCACAGCGTCGGCGAGTACAACGCCATGATCGTGCCCACGATCGCGTCGCTGTAACTCAACCCCCGCGGGTCCTTGGTGTGCGCCGGCCTGCCGATCATCGGGTCGTTCGGGTCGACCAGCGGGTCGACCAGGCTGTGGTAGACCTCGACGGCCTTGGCGGGGTCGGTGCCCAGCGGGCAGGTCGGCTTCTTCGCGCAGTCTGCGGCGTAGTTGTTGAACGCGTCCTGAAATCCCTTGGCCTGCCGCAGGTCCGCCTCGATGGGGTCGGCGTTGGGGTCGACGGCGCCGTCGAGGATCATCGCCCGCACGTTCTCCGGGTAGGCCTCGGCGTAGGCGGCGCCGATCCGGGTGCCGTAGGAGTAGCCGAGGTAGGTCAGCTTGTCGTCGCCCAGCGCCGCGCGGATGGCGTCCAGGTCCCGGGCGACGTTGACCGTCCCGACGTTCGCCAGGAAATTCAGGCCCATCTTGTCGACGCAGCGGCCGACGAACTGTTTGGTCTCGTCCTCGATGTGGGCCACGCCGGCCGGGGTGTAGTCGACGTCGGGCTCGGTGCGCAATTGGTCGTTGTCGGCGTCGGAGTTGCACCAGATGGCCGGCCGGGAGGATCCCACCCCACGGGGGTCGAACCCGACCAGATCGAACCGCTCGCGGACCCGCTTCGTCAGCGACTGGACCACGCCCAGCGCGGCCTCGATGCCGGACTCGCCGGGGCCGCCGGGATTGATCACCAGCGAACCGATCTTGTCCCCTGTCGCGGGGAAGCGAATCATGGCCAGCGTCGCCACGTCGCCGCCGAGATGGTCGTAGTCGACCGGCACCGCCAGCCTGCCGCACAGCGCGCCGCCGGGGAGTTTGACCTGACCGCCCACCGTCCGGCACGGTGTCCACTCCACCGCCTGGCCCAGCTTGGGTCCCGCCATCACCGCACGCCCGCCGACGACGCGGAAGCAGCCGGCGAGAAGAAGCGCCACGGCGGCGACCGTCGTCCAGATCAGCAGCGTGCGCGCGACCTTGTCGCGGCGAGACAGGCTCATGCCCACCTATGCTGCCAGAGAAGGGCCAAGTTGCTGGTTAGCGGCGCCCGCCGGTCGGCTGTCCGGTCGCCGCGAGCAGCTCTTCCATTCCCACCTTGAACTCGTCGGCGAGTTCCCACAGGTCCGGTAGCAGGTCGGGGCACGAGATGAGCCCGACGTCCAAACTGCCCCGCAGCGACATCACGGTGATGTTGAGACCCGAGCCGTGGAAGATCGGGCCGAGCGGGTACATCGCTTTGACGTCGCANCCCAGGAAGTACAGCGGAAGCTGCGGACCCGCGACGTTGGACACCACCAGGTTGTGGACCGGCATGGTCTCGGTCAACTTGGTTCTGGCGTAGAGGCGCATCGCGATCCCGAAGATGCCCGGGGCCGCGAATTGCGACCAATCCTGCAGCAGCGTGGCGCCCAGGGCCGAACTATGCTGCTTGGCAACCGCATTCGCTTCGGCGATGGCCTTCAGCCGTTCCGCCGGGTCACCGAGGTGGGTTTGCAGGTTGGCGAACATCCCGGAGATCTGGTTGCGCCCGGGACGGTCGGACTTGCCGTGCACCGACACCGGCACCATCGCCACCAGCGACGAGTCGGGCAGGCCGGCACGCTCGCCCAGGTACTGGCGCAGCGCCCCGGAGACCAGGGCCATCACCACGTCGTTGACCTTGACCCCGAAGTGGTTCTTCACCGCCTTGACGTCGTCGAGGTCCAGTTCGGCGTAGGCGATGTTGCGGCGGCCGCTGATGCTGGCGTTGAACGCGGTGCGCGGCGCGGCGAACGGGCGCGCCATCGTCTGGCCCTCGCGCGCCTTGCGCAGGGTCGTGACCATCGACGACACGGTCTCGGGCACCACGCCGGCCAGCCGCAACGGCCGGGCGGCGAACCGCAGCAACCCGCCGGCGGCGATCCGCCACCCGGTGGCCCCGCCGACGCCGTCGGCCGCATCCGGCGCGGGGGCGTCGGGCTCGGTGCTGCACAGCTTCTCCATCAGGCTGGCGCCGGTCACCCCGTCCACCCCGGCGTGGTGCACCTTGGTCATCACCGCCAGGCGACCTCCCGGTTCGCCCACGCGGTGACAATCGGTGCCCGCCACCCCCTCGATCACCCACATCTCCCACAGCGGCCTGCGGCGGTCCAGCGGCAGCGACGCGATGTGGCCGCAGATCTCGGACAGCTCCGCGCGGCCCCCCGGTGGCGGCAGCCCGATCCGGTGCAGGTGACGATCGACGTCGAAGTCCTCGTCGTCCACCCAGACCGGGTGGTCGAGATTCAGCGGACTGTTGGCCAGCTTTTCGCGGAACTCCGGCATCGCCTTGATCCGCAGCGACAACGCGTCGCGAAGCCGGTCGAAGGTGTAGCCTCCCGGCATCGTGGCGGTGTCCAGTTCGAGGACCGAGCAAACGTGCAAGGGCTGCGACGAGGTTTCCAGGTAGAGGAAGCTTGCGTCCAGGCCGGTGAGGCGCTGCATGCGCAGCATGGTATGTCTCACATCCGCCCGACGGTGCGACTGCGCAAAAGAAATGGCAGAATGTCGGGGGTCAGACGAACCCGGGGACCCTTCCAGGATTGCCACCTCGAGGGCCACGAGGATCGACCCGACGACCTTGAGGGACAATGATGTCTGAACAGAACGTCTACGGCGCAAGCTCTTCCGGGCCGTCCCGGCCGCTCACCAAGATCCGCACCCACCACTTGCAAAAGATGAAGGCCGAAGGCCACAGGTGGGCCATGCTCACGGTCTACGACTACTCGACCGCCCGCGTTTTCGACGAGGCCGGTATCCCGGTGTTGCTGGTCGGCGACTCGGCCGCCAANGTGGTGTACGGCTACGACACCACCGTGCCCGTCTCGATCGACGAGCTGATCCCGCTGGTGCGCGGCGTGGTGCGGGGAGCCCAGCATGCCCTGGTGGTCGCCGATCTGCCGTTCGGCAGCTACGAGGCNGGGCCGGCCGCGGCGCTGGCCTCGGCCACCCGCTTCATGAAGGAGGGCGGCGCGCACGCCGTCAAGCTCGAGGGCGGCGAGCGGGTCGCCGAGCAGATCGCGTGCCTGACCGCGGCGGGCATCCCGGTGATGGCGCACATCGGCTTCACGCCGCAGAGCGTCAACGGCCTCGGCGGATTCCGGGTGCAGGGCCGTGGGGACGCCGCCGAACAGACCGTCACGGACGCGATCGCCGTCGCCGAGGCGGGCGCGTTCTCGGTGGTGATGGAGATGGTGCCCGCCGAGCTGGCCACCCAGATCACCGGCAAGCTGACCATCCCGACGATCGGGATCGGGGCCGGCCCCAACTGCGACGGCCAGGTCCTGGTCTGGCAGGACATGGCCGGGATGAGCGGCGGCAAGNCCGCCCGGTTCGTCAAGCGGTTCGGCGACGTCGGAGCCGAGTTGCGGCGCGCCGCAATGCAGTACGCCCAAGAGGTGGCCGAGGGGAGCTTCCCCGCCGACGAACACTGCTTCTGAGCATTCCCCGGCCTCCGACACGCCGGGGCCGGGCGCGAATCCTGCAGACCGGTCGCTGCGTGCGGCCGTCTGCCCGCGAAAGTACCTGTCGCCTTGCTCGTTTCGCTCCAGACGTGCGATCAGCGCAGCGGGCCAAAGCTCCACGTTCGACCCGCCGGCAAAGGTCAATCCTGTTACCAACGCCGAAATCCGTTGCATGACAGAATGTTAACGATCACTCCCGGAAACGATCCCGCGCGCCGGACGATCCTGAAGTTGCCGGAGTCGTCGGGGGCAGGCTGCGCGCCGGCCCGAGCGCCGCGCGCGGCCGGGGCTGTCGGGGCGGGCGACGCACCTGCGCCCGTAGCCGTCCGCGCCCGGGAGCGACGGCGAGGCTGCGTGTACATTCAGCACCGTCCACGACGTACCCGATGGCGCCGCCGCGCCCGCCACGGAGCCGAGATGCCTGCAAGAGCGCCCAAAGCCTCGCGTTACCTGGAGGTGGAGCGCAAGTTCGACGTCGCCGACTCGGCGGTGTCGCCCTCCTTCGACGGGATCGCCGCGGTGGCGCGCGTCGAGAAGTTGCCGACCCAGTCGCTGGACGCCACCTACTTCGACACCCCCGCCCAGAACCTGGCGCGCAACAAGATCACCCTGCGGCGCCGCACCGGCGGGTCCGACGCGGGCTGGCACCTGAAGTTGCCGGCCGGGCCCGACGCCCGCACCGAGGTCCGCGCGCCGCTGGATGCCCCCGACGGTGAGGGCGTGCCGGGCGAGCTGCGCGACATCGTGCTGGCCATCGTGCGCGACCGCCCCCTCACACCGGTCGCGCGCATCTCCACCGAACGCGAGACCCGGGTGCTGTACGGAATGGACGGCGCGGCGCTCGCGGAGTTCAGCAACGATCACGTCACCGCGTGGTCGATCGGCGCGTCCCCCGCCGAGCAGCCCGCCGAGCAGGAGTGGCGCGAATGGGAGCTCGAGCTCGTCACGACGGACCGGGCCCCCGACACCGAGCTGCTGACCCGGCTGGGCAATCGACTGCTGGACGCCGGCGCCGCGCCCGCCGGCCACGCCTCCAAGCTGGCCCGGGTGCTCGGCCCGACGGTGCAGCCCGACGACACCGGGCCGCCCGCCGACCCCGTGCGCCACGCGGTGGCCGAGCAGGTCGGCGCGCTACTGGTGTGGGATCGGGCCGTCCGGGCCGACGCCGACGACGCCGTGCACCAGATGCGGGTGACCATCCGCAAGATCCGCAGCCTGCTCGGTGAGTCGCCGGAGTTCGCGTCGTCGGCCGACGCATGGGTGCTCGACGAGCTGCGGGAGCTCGGCAATGTGCTGGGCGGTGCCCGAGACGCCGAGGTGCTCGGTGCGCGGTACCGGCAGGCGCTGGACGGGCTGCCGCCCGAGCTGGTGCGCGGCGGGGTCCGCGAACGCCTGATCGAGGGCGCCCGGCGCCGCTATCAGGCCGGGTTGCGCCGGTCCCTGGCCGCGATGCGATCGCAGCGCTACTTCCGTCTGCTCAACGCCCTGGACGCGGTGGTGGCCCATCCCCCGGCGGCCGTGGCCGGCCGGGACGCCGCGCCGGTGACCATCGACGCGGCCTACCAGAAGGTGCGCAGGGCCGCCAAGGCCGCCGCCCGTGCTCCCCAGGAGCATCGCGACGAAGCCCTGCACCGAATCCGCAAGCGCGCCAAGCGCCTCCGGTACACCGGGGCCGCGACCGGCGCGGCGGAGGTGTCCGAGCGGGCGAAGGCGATCCAGACGCTGCTCGGCGAGCACCAGGACAGCGTGGTCAGCCGGGAGCACCTGCTGCGGCAGGCCGACGCCGCGCACGCCGCCGGGGAGGACACCTTCACCTACGGCCTGCTCTACCAGCAGGAGGTCGACCTGGCCCAGACGTGCGAGCGGCAGGTCGACGACGCGTTGCGGGCCCTGGACAAGTCGGTGCGCAAAGCGCAACGCTGAGCCGTTGGCCGCGAAGGTGGGCGGACGAGTTGGCCTGTAAGCCGGATTCTGTTCCCCGCCGCCGCGGCGTGAGCAGCGGCGGCGCGGCGGCGACCATCCATCTGGACACACCGTTGCCGGGTGCCTCGAGCGGTCTACCCGCAGGCTCGGGCGAGCAACCCTCGAACGCCTGCGCGGCCGCCACCTTGCGGTGCGGCCTTCTTGACCTTGCTTCGGGTGGGGTTTGCCTAGCCACCCCGGTCACCCGGAATGCTGGTGCGCTCTTACCGCACCGTTTCACCCTTACCACCGCGAGGGTGGCGGTTTGTTTTCTGTGGCACTTTCCCGCGAGTCACCTCGGATTGCCGTTAGCAATCACCCTGCTCTGNGAAGTCCGGACTTTCCTCGAACCGCCTCGCGGCGCTCCGCGGCCGCCCGGCCAACTCGTCCGCGACGCCCCACGGTACCCGCTGCGCAGCGCCGGGGCCAGCAACCGCGGGGCTATGCGGCTTTCCGCAGCACCATCACGTTGTCGACCAGGGTCGCGGGCTGACCGTCCGGGCCGAGCGTCTCCCGCTCGACCTGCTCGGCCCGCAGCCGCGTCCAGGTCGCGTCCAGCTGCATCCCCGCCAACACCTCCTCGATTCCGGGAAACCGGTGCAGGTGCTCTTTGGCCCAGGGCGGGGCTTCGCCGTGGTCGACGATCAGCAGCACCCCGCCGGGGGCGACGTGCTCGGCGGCCCGGCGCAGCACCGCCTCGCGGTCCAGTCGCGCCGGTGAGTGCAGGTATTGCGCCGACACCAGGTCGAACGTCCCCTCCGGGAAACTCTCGTTGAGGTCATGGCACTGAAACTCGATACGGTCCAGCAGGTTTCGTCCAGCTGCGGCCTCCGAGGCGCGCTGCAGCGCGGTCTCCGAGACGTCGACGGCCAGCACCCGCCAACCGCGTTCGGCAAGCCACAGCGCGTCGGCGCCCTCGCCGCTGCCGAGATCCAGGGCCCGGCCGGGCGGCAGTGCGGCGGCCGCCTCGACGAGTTGGGCATTGACGCGCCCACTCCAGGTCCGACCGGATGAGCTGTAGCGCTCTTCCCAGAACCGCCGCGCGTCTTCGGGTTTGTCGTCGTTGTGCATACCGCGAGCATGCCGGAACCCGGCGCCCTTGCCAAACGGGGATCGGCCCCCGGATGGGATTGCCCACCGGGGCCGCGAGATGGCCCGGCGCGAACCGCGCGTGACCGAACTGGTCAACGACATGATCGACGCCTTCGCCGACCGCGGGGAATGCGACTTGCGCGCCGAGTTCGCGGTACCGCTGCCCTGCACCGTCTTCCTGCAGCCGCTGGGGCTGCCGCTGGAGGACCTGGACACCTTCCTACAAGTACGCGGTCTGGTTCACCAGACGCACCGAAGAGCCTCCGTCGGAATAGAACTCGGCGATGCTCAGCGACGCCAGGTCGAGGTGCAGCCGGTACAGGATCCCGGGCCCCGCGTCCAGTGCCAGCCGCAGCAGCATCTTGATCGGCGTCACGTGCGAGACCACCAGCACGGTGTCCCCTTCGTGCGCCGCGACGATCCGCTCACGCGCCCGCGCCGCCCGGTCGCGCACGGCCTCGAAACTCTCGCCGCCCGGCGGGGAGGTGCCGGCGTCCTGCAGCCAGCGGCGATGCAACTCCGAATCGCGCTGCGCCGCTTCGGCAAATGTCAACCCCTCCCAGTCGCCGAAATCGGTCTCGACGAGGTCGTCGTCGACGGTCACGTCCAGGCCGAGCGCCTTGGCCGCCGTCGCCGCGGTGTCGTACGCCCGCTGCAGCGGTGAGGAGAACACCGCGGCGATCCCGCCGCGCCGGGCCAGGTACCGCGCGGCGGCCCCGGCCTGGCGCCGGCCCGCCTCGGTCAGTCCCGGGTTGCCACGCCCCGAATAACGACGTTGCACCGACAATTCGGTCTGACCGTGCCGCAGCAGCAGGAACCTGGTCGGCGTGCCGTGCGCGCCCGTCCATCTCGGTGCGCTCGGGGCCCGGGCCGCAGTGGTTTTCGCCGTCTCGGCGGTTCTCGCCGGCGCGGCGTCCGGCGGGTCCGATGCCTCGTCCATCGCCTCGTTGGCCAATCGGTCGGCGTGTGCGTTGCGCTCCCGCGGGACCCAGCTGTAACGGACCCGGTCGAACCGCGACGCCAGCGCGCGGGCCTCGGCGTGCAATTCCTTGAGGTCCGGGTGCTTGACCTTCCACCGCCCCGACATCTGCTCCACCAGCAGCTTGGAGTCCAGGAAGACCGCGGCCTCGGTGGCACCCAGCTCCAGGGCAACCGCCAAACCCGCAATCAGGCCCCGGTATTCGGCGACGTTGTTGGTCGCCCGGCCGATCGCCCGTTTGGCCTCGGCCAGCACGGCCGAACGGTCGTCGCTGAGCACCACCGCGCCGTACCCGGCGGGGCCGGGGTTGCCACGCGAGCCGCCGTCCGCTTCGATGACGACCTTCACTGCTCGAAGCCCTTGACCCGCAGCAGGATCGCGCCGCACTCCGGGCAGCGCACCAACTCGTCCTCGGGGGCGGCCGAGATGCGCGACATCTCCCCACGGTCGATCTCGAGACGGCACGCACCGCAGCGGCGCCCGAGCAGCGGGGCGGCGCCCGGCCCGCCCCCGGCGCGCTGCCGCTCGTAGAGGGCGGACAGGGCGGGGTCCAGCGCCGCGGTCAGCTCGTCGCGGCGCGACGCGTGAACCCGGCGGGCCGCGTCGATCTCGGCGCGCGCGGCGTCGAGCGCCTGCTCGGCCCCGGCCAGCTCGGCCTGCAGCGCATCCGCCGCGGTCGTCTCGGCGTCCAGCTGGGCCTGCAGCTCCTCGCGCCGCTCCATCACCTCCAGCAGCGAATCTTCCAGGCTCGCCTGCCGGCGTTCCAGGGTCTCGAGCTCGTGCTGGAGGTCGGTCAGCTGCTTGACGTCCGTGGCGCCCGAGGCCAGCAGCGAGCGGTCGCGGTTCTCGCGCTGCCGCACCGATTCGACCTCGGCCTCCAGCCGGCTCACCTGCGCGTCCACGTCGTGCAGCGCGATCGCGACCGCGGCGGCCCGGTCCCGCGCGGCGTCGCGTTCGCCCTGCATCCGGTCGTACTCCTCCTGCTGGGGCAGGTGGGCGGACCGGTGCGCGAGCCGGGACGCCTCGGCGTCCAGCTTCGACAATTCGAGCAGCGAAAGTTGCTGTGTTACTTCGGCTTTCATGGCTCATTCCTCCCGGCTTCGTTGCCAAGGTGCCCCAGGTTCCAGGGGTCGGTGCGAATTCCGCACACCCGCACCTCCAGCACGCCGGGGAATCGGGACCGCAACAGGCCGGCGGCCTGCTCGCACCAGGGGAACTCACTGGCCCAGTGCGCGACGTCGATCAGGGCCACATCCGAGGCCCGCCGGTGCTCGTCGGCCGGGTGGTGCCGCAGATCGGCCGTGACGTAGGCCTGCACGCCGGCGCCCGACGCGGCGGCCAGCAGCGCATCCCCGGCACCGCCGCAGACGGCCACCCGCGACACGGCTCCGTCGGGATCACCCGCGGCGCGTACGCCCCAGGTGGTCCGCGGCAGCGCGTCATCGACACGAGATACGAAGTGGTGCAATGACTCCGGCTCCGGCAGCGCGCAGATGCGGCCCAGCCCGGTGTCGCCCGGCGGGGGCACCAGGGCGAAGACGTCGAAGGCGGGCTCCTCGTAGGGGTGGGCGGCGCGCATCGCCGCCCACACGCCGGCCCGCAGCCGCGCGGGAGCGATGACCTCGACCCGGTCCTCGGCGACCCGCTCGACGGTGCCGACGCGGCCGATCGCCGGCGAGGCGCCCTCGTGCGGCAGGAACTGCCCGATGCCGCTGACGCTCCAGCTGCAGTGCGAATAGTCGCCGATATGACCCGCGCCGGCCCCGAACACCGCGGCCTGCACCGCCTCGGCATTCTGCCGCGGCACGTAGATGACCCACTTGTCCAGGTCGGGGCGGGCCGCCACCGGCTCGAGGACGCCTTCGACGGTCAGGCCCAGGGCGCGCGCCAGGGCATCGGACACCCCCGGCGACGCCGCGTCGGCGTTGGTATGGGCGGTGAACAGGGCACGCCCGGTCCGGATCAGGCGGTGCACCAGCGCACCCTTCGGCGTACTGGCCGCCACCGTGTCGACCCCGCGCAGCAGCAACGGGTGATGCGCCAGCAGCAGGCCGCCCGCGGGCACTTCGTCGACGACGGCGGGTGTGGCATCCACCGCGACGGTCACCGACGTCAGCGCGTCGTCGGGGTCACCGCACACCAGCCCCACCGAGTCCCAGGATTGAGCCAGTCGCGGCGGGTAGGCCTCGTCCAGCACGTCGATGACGTCGGACAGTCGCACATTCACCGATGAACCCCGTTCGTCGTCGCCTCCGAGATGGCCCGGACCAGCAGCGGCCACTCGCGGCGCACCGCCGCCCGCAGGTAACGCTCGTCCAAGCCGACGAATGTATCACAGCGACGGATGGCAATCCCCTTGTCTCTCAAAGCTTCTCGAACCCGGACGCCATCCGGGTGGCGGAACAGCACGAACGGCCCCCGGCCGGGGAACACCTCGGCGCCCACGGCTTGCAGGCCGGCCGCCATGTCGGCACGGCACGCCTCCAGCCGCACCGCTCCGGCCGCCGCGTCGGCGACCGCCGCCGGGTCGCAGCAGGCCGCGATCGCCGTCAGCTGCAAAGTTCCCACCGGCCAGTGTGCCCGCTGCGCGGTCAACCGCGCCAACAGCCCCGGCGCGCCGAGCGCGTACCCCACCCGCAACCCGGCCAGCGCCCACGTCTTGGTGAGGCTGCGCAGCACCAGCACGTCGGGCAGCGCCTCGCCGGCCAGCGACTCCGGCTCGCCGGGCACCGCGTCGGCGAACGCCTCGTCGACCACCAGGATCCGCCCGGGCCGGCGCCAGGCCAGCAGCTGCTCACGGGTGTGCAGCACCGAGGTCGGGTTGGTCGGATTGCCCACCACGACCAGGTCGGCGTCCTCCGGCGGCCGCACGCCGTCCAGGCCGAACGGCGGCTCGAGCACGACGTGGCGCACCGCCACCCCGGCCGCGGTCAGTGCCGCCGCCGGCTCGGTGAACGCGGGCGCCACGACCACCGCCCGGACCGGACGCAGGTTGCTCAACAGCGCGAAACCCTCCGCCGCGCCGGCCAGCGGCAGGACCTCGTCGCGGGCGCGGCCGTGCCGGCGTGCCACCGCGTCCTGCGCGCGGTGCACGTCGTCGGCGCCGGGATAGCGCGCCAGGTCGCCCAGCCGCTCGGCCAGCCGCCGCACCAACCACTGCGGCGGCTGCGCGTCGCGGACGTTGACGGCGAAATCGAGCATCCCGGGAGCGACGGCCTGGTCACCGTGGTAACGCGCCGCCGCAGGCGGACTCGGGTGCAGACTCGCCATCCGTGAAACACTAGTGGGCCGTCGGGGGGACGCCGCAGCAACCTCGAGGACAACCGAAATCAGGGACAATGGTCTGGTGACACGCAGCANGGTGACCGCGCAGCTGGTGATCTTCGACCTCGACGGCACGCTGACCGACTCCGCGGAGGGGATCGTGGCCAGCTTCCGCCACGCCCTGGAACGGGTCGGCGCCGCGGTGCCCGACGGCGATCTGGTCGCCCGGCTCGTCGGCCCGCCGATGCACGCCACGCTGCGCACACTGGGCCTCGGCGCGGCCACCGACGAGGCGATCGCGGCCTACTACAGCGATTACGCCGCGCGGGGCTGGGCGATGAACAGCCTGTTCGAGGGCATCGAGCCGCTGCTGGCCGATCTGCGCGCGGCCGGCGTGCGGATGGCCGTGGCCACCTCCAAGGCCGAGCCGATTGCACGGCGCATCCTCGCCCACTTCGGGCTCGACGAGTACTTCGAGGTGATCGCGGGGGCCGGCACCGACGGCTCGCGCAGCACCAAGACCGACGTCCTGGCCCACGCGCTGGCGCAGCTGGCGCCGCTGCCCGAGCGCGTCCTGATGGTGGGCGACCGCAGCCACGACGTCGTCGGCGCCGCCGACCACGGCATCGACACCGTGGTGGTCGGCTGGGGCTACGGGCAGGCCGACTTCCCCGGCGGGTTGGGCGACGGCGCCACGCCCGCCCGGACCGTCGCCGAGCTGCGGAGGGCCCTCGGTGTCTGATCGCGAGCCGCTGCACGTCACGTTCGTCTGTACCGGCAACATCTGCCGGTCGGTGATGGCCGAGAAGATGTTCGCCGACCAGCTGCGGCGGCGTGGGCTGGGCGACGCGGTGCGGGTGACCAGCGCGGGCACCGGGGACTGGCACGTCGGCAGCAGCGCCGACGCGCGGGCGGCCCGGGTGCTGCGCGACCACGGCATCCCCACCGATCACCGCGCCGCCCAGGTGGGCGCCGACCACCTCGCGGCCGACCTGGTCATCGCCATGAGCCGCAACCATCTGCGGATGCTGCAACACCTGGGCGTGGAGGCGCGGCGGCTACGGATGCTGCGGTCGTTCGACCCGCGTTCGGGCGCCCACACGCCCGACGTCGAGGACCCCTACTACGGCGAGCACGAGGACTTCGAGGCGGTTTACACCGTCATCGAGGCCGCCCTGCCCGGCCTGCACGACTGGGTCGACGACCGGCTCGAGCGGAACGGAGCGGGCTGATGCGCCGCGTGGCGTTCCTGCTGCGGCCGGGCTGGATAGCGCTGGCCCTGGTGGTCATCGCCTTCACCTACCTGTGCTTCACGGTGCTCGCGCCGTGGCAGCTGGGAAAGAACAGCAGGACGACACGGGAGAACCACCAGATAGAGCAGTCCCTGCGCACCGCGCCGGTTCCACTGAAAACGCTTNTGCCGCAACAGACTTCGTCGGCTCCGGACGCGCAGTGGCGCAGNGTGACGGCGACGGGGCACTACCTCGCCGACCTCCGGGTGCTGGCCCGGCTGCGGGTCGTCGAGGGCGACCCCGCCTTCGAGGTGCTCGAACCGTTCGCGGTCGACGACGGGCCGACCGTCCTGGTCGACCGCGGCTACGTGCGACCCGAGCAGGGCTCGCACGTGCCCCCGATCCCCCCGGCTCCGCAGCAGACCGTCACCATCACGGCCCGCCTGCGCGACTCCGAACCGGCCGCCCAGGGCAAGGCGCCATTCCTCAAAGACGGCTTCCANCAAGTGTATTCGATCAACACCGAACAGGTCGCGACGCTGACCAGGGTCCCGCTGGCCGGGTCGTACCTGCAGCTGGTCGAGGACCAGCCCGGCGGGCTCGGCGTCATCGGCATTCCGCACCTGGATGCCGGGCCGTTCCTGTCCTACGGCATCCAGTGGATATCGTTCGGCATCCTCGCNCCGATCGGNCTGNNCTACTTCGCGTACTCCGAACTCAAGGCCCGCCGCCGGGAAAGACAGCAGGACACGCCGCCNGTCCGCGAGGGCCCGCCGCCCCCCGCGACCGTCGAGGAGAAGCTCGCCGACCGCTACGGCCGCCGGCGGTAGGACAACCCGCCGGCGAGCAGCGCGGCCGCCGCCTGCACCACCGCCGACAGCGCCACCCCACGGCGCAGGTCGGCCACGCCGGGCGCCGCGCCGTCGCCGAGTGCCGGCCGGATCTCCAGCTCGTGGCGGTACTGCGTCGGCCCGCCGAGCCGCACCCCCAGCGCCCCGGCGAAGGCCGCCTCGACCACGCCCGCGTTGGGGCTGGGATGGGCGGCGGCGTCGCGGCGCCAGGCCCGCGCCGCACCCGACGGCGATCCGCCGACCAACGGTGCGCAGATCACCACCAGGGCGGCGGTCGCGCGCGCCGCGGCGTAGTTGGCCACGTCGTCCAATCGCGCTGCGGCCCAGCCGAACCGGGCGTAGCGCGGCGAGCGGTAGCCGATCATCGAGTCCAGGGTGTTGATGGCGCGGTAGGCCAGCACCGCGGGCACGCCGCCCGCGGCCGCCCACAGCAGCGGCGCGACCTGGGCATCCGAGGTGTTCTCGGCGACCGACTCCAGCGCCGCGCGCGTCAGGCCCGCCCGATCCAGCGCGGCCGGGTCGCGTCCGCACAGCGCCGGCAGCAGCCGGCGCGCGGCGTCGTCGTCGCCGCGACCCAGCAGCCGCGACATCTGCAGGCCGGTGCGCGCCAGCGACGTTCCCCCCAGCGCCACCCAGGTGGCCGCCGCGGTGGCCGCGATCTGCCCGCGCCGGCCGGTGTGGGCGGCGGCGCCGCGCACGGCCACGCCCAGCGTGCTCACCGCGGCGAGCAGCACCGCGACGTGTGCGGCGCCGGCGATCCTGCTGTCGCGGTAGGTGACCCGCTCCAGCCAGGCCGCGGCGCCGCCGAACAGCGCGACCGGATGGCCCCGCCGCGGGTCGCCCAACGCGACGTCGGCCAGGTAGCCGGCCAGCACGCCGGCGCTGCGGGTCCGCCGCATGCTGAGCATCCCGGCAGCGTCTCATACCCGCCGATCCGGCCCCCGTTGCCGAGTGCCTCAGCGCACTGTGGCGAAGAACGCGCGCAGGTCCTCGACGAACAGCTCCGGCTGCTCGAACGCCGCGAAGTGCCCGCCGCGCGGCATGGCCGTCCAGTGCGTGATGTTGTAGACCGGTTCGCACCAGGACCGCGGCGTCTTGAGCAGCTCGCCCGGGAAAGCTGCGACGCCCGTGGGCAGTTCGACGCGGTCCAGCTCTCCCCAGACGCGGAAGCTCTCCCAGTACAGGCGGGCCGAGGACGTGGCCGTGCCGGTCACCCAGTACACCGTCACGTTGTCCAGCAGCTCGTCGCGGCTCAGCACGTTCTCCGGATTGCCGTCGCAATCCATCCAGGCCCAGAACTTCTCCACGATCCACGCCAGCTGGCCCACCGGCGAATCGGCCAGCCCGTAGCCCAGTGTCTGGGGCCGGGTGGACTGCTGTTTGGAGTAGCCGGTGCCCCACCTGCGGTGCTCGGCCAGCGCGGCCAGGGCCCGCTGCTCCTCTTCGGTCGGGTTCTTCAGGGCCNCGGGGGTCGGGCGCCCGATCGGCATGTTCAGGTGGATCGCCGCGCAGTGGCCGCGATTCCGGCCGATCTGGGTGGTCACGGCCGCGCCCCAGTCGCCGCCCTGCGCGCCGTACCGCTGGTAGCCGAGGCGGCCCATCAGCGTCTCCCACGCCCGCGCGATCCGTTCGACNCCCCAGCCGGTGCGGGTCGGCTTCCCGGAGAAGCCGTAGCCCGGAAGCGACGGGCACACGANGTGAAACGCATCCTCGGCGCGCCCGGACGCCGGATTGGTCAGCGGCTCGATGACCTTGTGGAACTCCACGATCGAGCCGGGCCAGCCGTGCGTGATCAGCAGCGGCAACGCGTCGGAGTGCGGTGAGCGCTGATGGATGAAATGGATGTCCAGGCCGTCGATCTCGGTGGTGAACTGGTCGAAGCGGTTGAGCGCGGCCTCGCGGGAGCGCCAGTCGTATTCGTCGGCCCAGTAGCCGGCCAGCGCGCGGGTGTAGTCCAGCGGGATGCCCTGACTCCAGTCGTCCACGCANTCGGCCTCGGGCCAGCGGGTGCGCGCCAGGCGCGCTCGCAGGTCCTGCAGGACATCGTCGGAAACGTCGATGCGGAACGGCTGCACGGCCTCACCACCCCTCGTCATCGTCGCAGCGCGCTGGTGGGCGCGGACGGTATCGAACCGCCGACCGCTGGTGTGTAAAACCAGAGCTCTACCACTGAGCTACGCGCCCCATGCCCGCCGGGGCAGGCTACACGCCCNGAGGGCAAGTACCCAAAATCGGCGAGGGTGCGCGTTTGTGCGNGCCACGCGGCGTGTCGGCGTACGGACACGCACACTCGCCAGATCCTCAATCCTGCAAAGCCGCCAGTGCCTCGGTCCAGAGGCGCTGGTCGCGGGCCTCGCCGGGCTGCTTGCACTCCGCGAACCGGATGATCCCCGTCCGATCGACGGCGAACGTGCCGCGGTTGGAGTAGCCGGCGTCCTCGTTGAACACGCCGTAGGCCCGGCTGACCTCGCCGTGCGGCCAGAAATCCGAGAGCACCGGGAACAGGAACCCGCTCTGGATCGCCCAGATCTTGTGCGTGGGCGGCGGGCCCACCGAGATGGCCAGCACCGCGCGGTCGTCGTTCTCGAAATCGGGCAGGTGGTCGCGCAGCTGGTCCAGCTCGCCCTGGCAGATCCCGGTGAACGCCAACGGGAAGAACACCAGCAGCACGTTCTTGGAGTCGCGGTAGCCGCTGAGGCTCACACGCTGCTGATTCTGGTCACGCAGCGTGAAGTCGGGGGCGGTGGCTCCGACCGGCAGCATCAGCGCTTGCCGGCCCGGGACTTGGGCTGGACCAGCCGGCTGGCGGCCCAGTCCCCGAGGTTGACCGACGAGGTCGGCATCAGGCCCGCGGTGGGCGCCGCCTCGGCGATGTCCGCAGGCAGCACGTGCCCGGGTTTGCCGGTCTTGGGCGTCAGCACCCAGATCACGCCGTCCTCGGCCAGCGGACCGATCGCATCCATCAGGGTGTCCACCAGGTCCCCGTCGCCGTCGCGCCACCACAGCAGCACGACGTCGACGACCTCGTCGGTGTCCTCGTCGAGCAACTCACCGCCGCTCGCCTCCTCCACCGAGGCGCGGATGTCGTCGTCGGTGTCTTCGTCCCAGCCCCACTCCTGGACGACTTGGTCTCTTTGGATGCCCAATTTGCGAGCGTGATCCGCCGCGACCACCGTGGAGCCTCCTTGTAATCGTCCGCGCCGTGCGATGGGGATTATCGTCGCATAGCCAGGACCGGGTCCATACCTCAACCTCGGGAGTACCTCGGGAGGATGACCTGGGAATCGCCTGGACAACAGCGTCTCAGAACGACGCCAGGCACAGCTTCAGCGCCTTGGTCTTCGCGTCGTTGAGCTGGTCGACCCGCTTGTTGAACTCGCCGGTCGGCGCGTGGGTCCCGATGGCGTTCGCCACCGCGTGCGCCGCGTCGGCGTAGGCGTTGAACGCGTCTTTGAGCTGCGGCGAGAGCGCGTCGTTCACGCTGTTGAGGACCTTCGAGGCGCTGTCGTTGAGCGCCCCGACGGCCGGGCCCTCGGTCGGGCCGGTGCTGCGGCCCGCGTTGAACGCGGCCACGAACTCGTTCACCTTGTCGATCGCGTCTTTGCTCGCGGTGGCCAGCGAATCGCACGAGGTGCGGACCGCCCTGGTCGTCAGCGACTGCTGCCGCTGGGACTCCCTGCTGCTCGACGTCGCCTCGGAGGCCGACACCGACGCCGACACCGACTGCCGGTAGGCCGGGGCCAGGTTGGTGTCGGGCGTCGCGGTGCCGTTGGTGACGGTGGTGCACCCCGCCACCAGGCCGAGCACGCCCATCAGGACCGACGCCGCGCAGCCCAGCGCCAGAACGCCTCGCCTGCGCAGGTCCCCCACGTGCGCGCGAGGGGCCCCGCGCCATCCGATGAGCACGGGTGCTGACGTTACCGGGTGACGGTGTCGCGCCACCTCGCGACGCACCGGATCGCGGCGGCAGGTGAACGTTGCGCGGCGGATGGACGGCGGGTTACCGCACCGGACACCGGTGCGGCACGATAGGGAGGCCAGGTGCGATACACCGCGCAGGCACACGTCCCGCAAACCACAGGAGCAGTGCGTTGACCACCGAGTTCGCCCGCCATGATCTGGCGAAAAACCCGAGCAGCGCAGGTGAACCCGACCGGGTTCGGGTGATCCGCGAAGGTGTGGCGTCGTATCTGCCCGACATCGACCCCGAGGAGACCTCGGAGTGGCTGGAGTCCTTCGACGAACTGCTGGAGCGGTCGGGCCCGGCGCGGGCGCGCTACCTCATGTTGCGGCTGCTGGAACGGGCGGGCGAGCAGCGGGTGGCCATCCCGGCGCTGACGTCCACCGACTACGTCAACACCATCCCGACCGAGCTGGAACCGTGGTTCCCCGGCGACGAGGACGTCGAGCGCCGCTACCGGGCGTGGATCAGGTGGAACGCCGCCATCATGGTGCACCGCGCCCAGCGCCCGGGAATCGGCGTGGGCGGCCACATTTCGACCTACGCGTCCTCGGCGGCGCTCTACGAGGTCGGGTTCAACCACTTCTTCCGCGGCAAGTCGCATCCCGGCGGCGGCGACCAGGTGTTCATCCAGGGCCACGCCTCCCCCGGGATCTACGCGCGCGCGTTTCTGGAGGGCCGCCTGACCACCGACCAGCTCGACGGGTTCCGCCAGGAGCACAGCCACCCCGGCGGCGGGTTGCCGTCCTACCCGCACCCGCGGCTGATGCCCAACTTCTGGGAATTCCCCACCGTGTCCATGGGCCTGGGCCCGCTCAACGCCATCTACCAGGCACGGTTCAACCACTACCTGCACGACCGGGGCATCAAGGACACCTCCGACCAGCACGTGTGGTGCTTTTTGGGTGACGGCGAGATGGACGAACCGGAGAGCCGCGGCCTGGCGCACGTCGGTGCGCTCGAGGGCCTGGACAACCTGACCTTCGTGGTCAACTGCAACCTGCAGCGCCTCGACGGCCCGGTGCGCGGCAACGGCAAGATCATCCAGGAGCTGGAGTCGTTCTTCCGCGGGGCCGGCTGGAACGTCATCAAGGTGGTGTGGGGCCGCGAGTGGGACGCGCTGCTGCACGCCGACCGCGACGGCGCGCTGGTGAACCTGATGAACACCACGCCCGACGGCGACTACCAGACCTACAAGGCCAACGACGGCGGTTACGTGCGCGACCACTTCTTCGGGCGTGACCCCCGCACCAAGGCGCTGGTGGCGAACATGAGCGACTCCGAGATCTGGAACCTCAAGCGCGGGGGCCACGACTACCGCAAGGTCTACGCCGCCTACCGCGCCGCCGTCGACCACAAGGGCCAGCCGACGGTGATCCTGGCCAAGACCATCAAGGGCTACTCGCTGGGCGCGCACTTCCAGGGCCGCAACGCCACCCACCAGATGAAGAAGCTGGCGCTGGAAGACCTCAAGTGGTTCCGCGACTCCATGCGGATCCCGATCAGCGACGCCCAGCTCGACGAGGACCCCTACCTGCCGCCCTACTACCACCCCGGCTCCGACGCCCCCGAGATCCGCTACCTGCTCGACCGGCGCCGCACCCTGGGCGGTTTCCTGCCCGAACGGCGCACCAAGACCAAGGCGCTCAAGCTGCCCGGCCGCGACATCTACGCCCCGTTGAAAAAGGGTTCCGGGAACCAGGAGGTCGCCACCACGATGGCGTTGGTGCGCACGTTCAAAGAGGTGATGCGGGATAAGGAGGTCGGCCCCCGCCTCGTCCCGATCATTCCCGACGAGGCGCGCACGTTCGGTATGGACTCGTGGTTCCCGTCGTTGAAGATCTACAACCGCCTGGGCCAGCTGTACACCGCAGTGGACGCCGACCTGATGCTGGCCTACAAGGAGAGCGAAATCGGCCAGATCCTGCACGAGGGCATCAACGAGGCGGGTTCGGTGGGTTCGTTCATCGCGGCCGGCACCTCCTACGCGACGCACAACGAGCCGATGATCCCGCTCTACATCTGCTATTCGATGTTCGGCTTCCAGCGCACCGGCGACGGGCTGTGGGCCGCGGCCGACCAGATGGCGCGCGGCTTTCTGCTCGGGGCGACCGCGGGCCGCACGACGCTGACCGGCGAGGGCCTGCAGCACGCCGACGGTCACTCGCTGCTGCTGGCCGCCACCAATCCCGCGGTGGTGTCCTACGACCCGGCGTTCGCCTACGAGATCGCCTACATCGTCGAAAGCGGGCTGGCCCGCATGTTCGGGCCGGACCCGGAGAACGTGTACTTCTACATCACGGTCTACAACGAGCCCTACGCCCAGCCGCCCGAGCCGGACAACTTCGATCCCGAGGGCGTGTTGCGGGGCATCTACCGGTACCGCACGGCCGCGGAACGGCGCGCGAACACGGCCCAGATCCTGGCCTCCGGGGTGGCCATGCCCGGGGCGCTGAAGGCCGCGGAGATGCTGGCCGCGGAGTGGGACGTCGCCGCCGACGTGTGGTCGGTGACCAGTTGGGGCGAACTGAACCGCGACGGCGTGGCCGTCGAGAAGGCCAGGCTGCTGCACCCCGACCGGCCCGCGGGGGTGCCCTACATCACCAAGGCGCTCGGGGGTGCCGCCGGGCCGGTGGTCGCCGTGTCGGACTGGATGCGGGGGGTGCCGGAGCAGATCCGGCCGTGGGTGCCGGGCACCTACGTGACGCTGGGCACCGACGGGTTCGGCTTCTCCGACACCCGCCCCGCGGCGCGCCGCTACTTCAACACCGACGCCGAGTCGCAGGTCGTCGCCGTGCTCGAGGCGCTGGCGCGCGACGGCGAGATCGACCCGTCGGTGGCGGTGGCCGCCGCGCGCGAGTACCGCATCGACGACGTGCTGGCCGCCCCGGAGCAGACGTCGGACCCCGGCGTGGCCTGAGGGCGCTGAAGACCCACGCCCCGCTTTGGAGAAAACGTCCAGAAAGCAAGCGTAGATTTTAGGGGTGAACGACAACGCCTTCGCNGGTCCGTTTGCCAAGCACCCCCGGTCGCCGCTGGAACTGCTGGACACGGTCCCGGAATCCCTGCTGCGGCGGCTGAAGCAGTACTCGGGCCGGCTGGCGACCGAGGCGGTTTCGGCCATGCAGGAACGGTTGCCCTTCTTCGCCGAACTGGAAGCATCTCAGCGCGCCAGCGTGGCGCTGGTCGTGCAAACGGCGGTGGTGAACTTCGTGGAGTGGATGCACGACCCGCACAGCAACGTCAGCTACACCGCGCAGGCCTTCGAGCTGGTGCCCCAGGACCTGACCCGTCGGATGCCGCTGCGCCACAGCGTGGAGATGGTGCGGGTCACCATGGAGTTCTTCGAGGAGGTGGTGCCGCTGCTGGCCCGCTCCGAGGAACAATTGGCCGCCCTGACGGTCGGGATCCTGAAGTACAGCCGCGACCTCGCATTCACCGCCGCCACGGCCTACGCGGACGCGGCCGAGGCGCGGGGGACCTGGGACAGCCGTATGGAGGCCAGCGTCGTCGACGCGGTGGTCCGCGGCGACACCGGCCCCGCGTTGCTGTCCCGCGCGGCGGCCCTGAACTGGGACACCACCGCGCCGGCGACGGTCGTCGTCGGAACCCCCGCCCCCGGTCGCGCCGACGCGACGGGTGCCGGCGGCCCGGCCGGCAGCGAGCGCGCCAGCCAGGACGTCCGCGACATCGCCGCCCGGCACGGGCGGGCGGCCCTCACCGACGTGCACGGCACCTGGCTGGTGGCGATCGTGTCCGGCCACCTGTCGCCGACCGACAAGTTCCTGACCGCCCTGCTGAACGCCTTTTCCGACGGCCCGGTCGTCATCGGCCCCACGGCGCCCATGCTGACCGCGGCCTACCACAGCGCCAGCGAGGCGATCTCGGGGATGAACGCGGTCGCCGGCTGGAGCGGGGCGCCCAGGCCGGTGCAAGCCCGCGAGCTCCTGCCCGAACGCGCCCTGATGGGCGACGCCTCGGCGATCGTGGCGCTGCACACCGACGTGATGGGGCCGCTGGCCGACGCCGGGCCCACGCTGATCGAAACACTCGAGGCCTACCTGGATTGTGGCGGCGCGATTGAGGCTTGTGCCAGGAAGTTGTTCGTTCATCCAAACACCGTGCGGTACCGCCTCAAGCGCATCACCGACTTCACCGGGCGCGATCCGACCCAGCCCAGGGACGCATATGTGCTGCGCGTGGCGGCGACGGTCGGTCAACTCAACTACCCCATGCACCCTGCCGGTGTTGCCGGCACTACCATNACGCAGGTTCCGCTGCCGGTCAGGACGGGTGCGCCGGCGCTTCCCGGGCGATAGTGACCCACACAACAGGTCTCAGAGCGGTATCGAACAGGTAGCTTCACGAGCGGTTTTGTAGGCTCCATACAAAAAGCTAAGACAAGGTTCATAATCTGTTACACCCGCCAAAACCGTTTCCACAGTGTTCTCTTAGACATGTGATCGCATTACTTGCACCCGGGCAGGGTTCACAGGCCGAGGGGATGCTGTTGCCGTGGCTGGAGCTGCCCGGCGCCGCCGACCAGATGACCTTGTGGTCGAAGGCCAGCGGCCTGGACCTCGTGCGGCTGGGCACCACCGCCTCGACCGAGGAGATCACCGACACCGCGGTCGCTCAGCCGCTGATCGTCGCGGCCACACTGCTGGCCCACCAGGAACTGACCAGGCGCGAACTGCTCACCGGAGAGGACCTCATCGTGGCCGGTCACTCCGTCGGCGAGATCGCGGCCTACGCGATCGCCGGGGTGATGGGCGGGGACGACGCCGTGGCGCTGGCCGCCACGCGGGGCGCCGAGATGGCCAGGGCGTGCGCCGCCGAGCCCACCGGCATGTCCGCGGTGCTCGGCGGGGACGAAGCCGAGGTGCTGGCCCGTCTCGAACAGCTCGACCTGTTCCCCGCCAACCGCAATGCGGCCGGCCAGATCGTGGCCGCCGGCGCGCTGACCGCGCTGGAGAAGCTCGCCGAAGACCCGCCCGCCAGGGCCCGGGTCCGCGCCCTCGGGGTGGCCGGCGCGTTCCACACCAGGTACATGGCGTCGGCCCTCGACGGCTACGCCGCCGCGGCGGCCGCGATCGCGACGGCCGAACCCACCGCCACCCTGCTGTCCAATCACGACGGGAAGCCGGTGCGGACGGCGGCCGCGGCGATGGAGACGCTGGTCGCCCAGCTCACCCAGCCGGTGCGCTGGGACCTGTGCACGCAGACGCTGCGTGAGCACGACGTGCAGGCGATCGTGGAGTTCCCGCCCGCGGGCACTCTGGCCGGGATCGCCAAGCGTGAACTTCGGGGAGTCACGGCCCGCGCCGTCAAATCGCCCGCAGACCTGGACGCGTTGGCGNAACTCTGAGGGCCAGCCGCGCCAGTACAACCACATAACACGTCAATTCGATTACCACACAACACACAACACACAACACACAACACACAACACACAACACACAACACACAACACACATCACACATCACACATCACACANCACACAACACATTACGAAGGGAACAGGCTGTGGCCGTCACTCAGGAAGAAATCATTGCCGGTATTGCCGAGATCATCGAAGAGGTAACCGGCATCGAGCCGTCCGAGGTCACCCCGGAGAAGTCGTTCGTCGACGACCTGGACATCGACTCGCTGTCGATGGTCGAGATCGCCGTGCAGACCGAGGACAAGTACGGCGTGAAGATCCCCGACGAGGACCTCGCCGGTCTGCGCACCGTCGGTGATGTCGTCTCCTACATCCAGAAGCTCGAGGAAGAAGACCCCGAGGCCGCCGCCGCGCTGCGCGCCAAGCTGGAGTCGGAGAACCCCGACGCCGTTGCCAACGTCAAGGCGAGGCTGGAAGCGGACAAGTGAGCAAGCCTTCCACTGCTCATGGCGGTTACCGCGGCGCTCCTTTCAAGGACGTCGTGGTGACCGCCGTCACGGCGACGACGTCCATCGCGCCGGACATCGAAGGCACGTGGAAGGGTTTGTTGGCCGGCGAGAGCGGCATCCGCGTGCTCGAGGACGATTTCGTCGCCAAATGGGACCTGGCCGTCAAGATCGGTGGCCACCTCAAGGAGCCGGTCGACCAACACATGGGCAGGCTGGACATGCGGCGCATGTCGTACGTCCAGCGCATGGGCAAGTTGCTGAGCGCACGCCTGTGGGAGACCGCCGGCAGCCCGGACGTGGATCCGGACCGGTTCAGCGTCGTCGTCGGCACCGGCCTGGGTGGCGCCGAGCGGGTCATCGAGACCTACGACCTGATGAACGAGGGCGGGCCTCGCAAGGTGTCCCCGCTCGCGGTCCAGATGATCATGCCCAACGGCGCCGCGGCGACCGTCGGGCTGCAGCTCGGGGCTCGCGCCGGGGTGATGACCCCGGTGTCGGCCTGCTCCTCGGGTTCGGAGGCGATCGCCCACGCGTGGCGCCAGATCGTCATGGGTGACGCCGACGTCGCCGTCTGCGGCGGCGTCGAGGGCCCCATCGAGGCGCTGCCGATCGCGGCGTTCTCGATGATGCGGGCCATGTCGACCCGCAACGACGAGCCCGAGCGCGCCTCGCGCCCGTTCGACCGGGACCGCGACGGCTTCGTGTTCGGCGAGGCCGGGGCGCTCATGCTGATCGAGACCGAGGAGCACGCCAAGGCCCGCGGCGCCAAGCCGCTGGCCCGGTTGCTCGGTGCCGGCATCACCTCGGACGCCTTCCACATGGTGGCGCCCGCGGCCGACGGCATGCGCGCCGGCCGGGCGATGACACGGTCGATGGAACTGGCGGGCTTGTCTCCGGCGGACATCGACCACGTCAACGCGCACGGGACCGCGACCCCGATCGGCGACGCCGCGGAGGCCAACGCCCTGCGGGTCGCCGGCTGCGAGCACGCGGCGGTCTATGCGCCCAAGTCGGCGCTGGGTCACTCCATCGGCGCGGTCGGTGCCCTCGAATCGATTCTCACGGTGCTGAGCCTCCGGGACGGCGTCATACCCCCGACCCTCAACTACGAGACCCCCGATCCCCAGATCGACCTCGATATTGTCGCGGGCGAACCTCGCTACGGCGAGTTCCGTTACGCGATCAACAACTCGTTCGGATTCGGGGGACACAACGTGGCCCTCGCGTTCGGACGCTACTGAGCACGGCGTCCGGCGACGATGCGGGCCGCAAACGGCCCGAGGAGGAGCCGGACAAGTATGGAAGGAAAGTTCGCAAGCCCCATGACCGAGNTGGTTACCGGGAAAGCATTTCCCAATGTGGTCGTCACCGGCGTCGCCATGACGACCGCGCTGGCACCCGACGCGGAGAACACGTGGAAGCTGTTGCAGGACAGCCAAAGCGGCATCCGCACTCTCGAGGATCCCTTTGTCGAGGAGTTCGACCTGCCGGTCCGTATCGGCGGGCACCTCGTGGAGGAGTTCGACAGCCAGCTGACCCGTGTCGAGCTGCGGCGCACGGGTTACCTGCAACGGATGTCCACCGTCCTGGGCCGCCGGGTGTGGGAGAGCGCCGGCAACCCGGAGGTCGACACCAACCGGTTGGCCGTGTCCATCGGCACCGGGTTGGGGTCGTCGGAAGAGATGGTCTTCAGTTACGACGACATGCGCGCTCGCGGCATCAAAGCGGTCTCCCCGTTGGGCGTGCAGAAATACATGCCCAACGGCGCGGCCGCGGCGGTCGGCCTGGAACGGCACGCCAAGGCCGGNGTGATGACGCCGGTGTCGGCGTGCGCGTCCGGGTGCGAGGCCATCGCGCGGGCCTGGCAGCAGATCGTGCTCGGTGAGGCCGACATGGCGATCTGCGGCGGGGTGGAGACCAGGATCGAGGCGGTGCCGATCGCCGCGTTCGCCAAGATGCGCATCGTGATGTCGACCAACAACGACGACCCGCCCGGGGCGTGCCGCCCCTTCGACCGCGACCGCGACGGCTTCGTGTTCGGCGAGGCCGGCGCGC
>JGI24721J44947_10001330_pt1 | contig 34965 bp, 31 predicted proteins | sample YelNatPaOPGAMG01_FD_44947 | JGI IMG/M metagenome (IMG submission 44947) | reverse complement strand
TTGGCAAAGATGAGATTGAAACTGGAGAATATTTTTAATTTCATTTTTATGCTTATTCAGATGCTTCCTATTACAGCTACTATTATACCCTTATATCTTTTCTTCCGTGAGTTTAGACTTGTAAATACATTTGTAGGAGTAATATTAGGAATATCCTCTTTTGCTGTCTCGTTTATAGTAATAATGTTAACCTCGTATATGAGGTCTTTCCCAGTGGCAATGATTGAGTCCGCTGAGATTGATGGGGCTAGTTTATTAGGAATTTATTGGAAAATAGTTTTACCATTATCTATGCCTGCACTAGCTACTGCATCCTTGTTTGCTTTCCTTCAGGGATGGAGCAACTTTGTGTTTCCGCTTACCCTCCTTCAGGACGATAAATTATATCCGTTAAGTATCCGTCTATTTACCTTTGTTTCGGAGTTTGGGGTTCAATGGAACTATCTTATGGCAGGAAGCTTTATATACTCTATCCCATCTATAATAGTTATATTAATAGGGAGTAAGTTTTTAATTTCTGGTTTAACTGCAGGTGCATTTAAAGAATAAAAACAAGGAGGTCAATATATGAGCATATTCAGAGTTGAAGGGAATAGACTCATAAGAGAATTTGATTATGAAAAGATATGGATAGAACCATGGGGTAAGGATAGCCTGAGGGTACGTATAACAAGAGAAGCAGAAATGCCAGAAAAAGACTGGGCTTTGATAGAGCAACCAGAATATAAACCTGATATAAAGATAGAGGGAGATAAGGCATCTATTACTAATGGCAAAATCACTTGCTATATCAATGAATATGGTGCTATAAGATTTGAGAATAACAAGAAAGAGACATTAATAGCTGAGAAATGGCAGACTAGAGATGACCCAAGTAATCGTATATCTCTTATGATACCAGGTAGAGAGCTTAAACCAATTATCGGAGGAGATTATAAGGCTACTGTTCGATTTCAGGGGAATGAACTTGAAAAGATTTATGGCCTTGGGCAGCATCAAGAGCCATTTTTAAATCTAAAAGGTTGCAGCTTTGAATTGGCACAGAGGAATTCTCAGGTCAATATACCGTTTTTTATCTCTAGCTTAGGGTATGGATTCCTTTGGAATAATCCAGCATATGGACATGTGACTCTAGCTAAAAATTGCACAGAATGGACCGCTGATGTGACAGACCTGATCGATTATTGGATCACTGCAGGAGATATTCCTGCTGAAATTATAGAAAAGTATACGGCTGTTACTGGCAGAGTTCCTATGATATCTGAATTTGCGTTAGGTTTTTGGCAATCAAAACTGAGGTATATAACTCAAGAGGAACTATTAGAGATTGCAAGAGAGTATAAGCGTAGAGGACTTCCCATCTCTGTTATAGTGGCCGACTTTTTCCACTGGCCTATGCAGGGAGAATGGTGTTTCGATCCGAAATACTGGCCAAATCCAGAAGAAATGGTAAAAGAACTCAAAAGTATGGGAATAGAGCTTATGGTCTCAATATGGCCTACCGTAGATACACGAAGTAGGAATTATAAAGAGATGAAACTGAAGGGATTTTTGCTGGATAGTGAACGCGGAGTCCGTGTCCATATGATATTTAGAGGAAATGAGACCTTTGTTGATTTTACTAATCCTGAAGCCCAGAGGTATGTATGGGATAAGGTGAAAGAAAATTATTATAAATATGGCATAAGAGTATTCTGGCTTGATGAAGCAGAACCTGAGTTTAGGCCATATGACTTTGATAATATTCGTGGCTATCTAGGACCATGGCTTAAGGTTGGGAATATATATCCAATGATGTATGCCAGGGCTTTCTATGATGGAATGGTTTCTGAAGGCATCACTGATGTTGTGAATCTTGCCCGTTGTGCTTGGGCTGGTAGCCAAAGATATGGTGTTATAGTATGGTCTGGAGATATACATTCAAACTTTGAAACATTAAGAAAGCAGGTTCCAGCAGGGCTCAATATGGGGCTCTCTGGAATCCCTTGGTGGACGACAGATATCGGAGGATTTTACGGTGGAGACCCTAATGATCCAAGATTTCGAGAACTTATCATAAGATGGTTTCAGTTTGGAGCATTTTGTCCCATTTTTAGACTCCATGGATATCGACTTCCCGAAGGTAAAAAGGATGAAGATGCAGGTTTATGGGACCTTGAAACCTGCGGACCTAACGAGGTTTGGAGTTATGGAGAAGAGGCTTATGAAATAATAAAAGAACTGCTATTTATGCGTGAAAGATTACGCCCATACATAATGGAACAGATGAAGTTAGCTCATGAAAAAGGTTATCCAGTTATACGTCCCTTATTCTTCGATTTTCCAGAAGATAAAGAGGCATGGAACATAGAAGATGAGTATATGTTTGGTCCTAGCATACTGGTAGCTCCTGTACTATACGAAGGAACAAGAAAGAGGACGGTATATCTACCAGAAGGTGCAGAGTGGAAAGAGGTAAATACTGGAAAGATATATAAAGGAGGGCAATATGTTGAATGTGATGCCCCTCTTGAAGTAATTCCTCTTTTCCTTAGAGATAGTATAGACCTACCGATAAAAAGATAAAACTAGTCTTCTTTTTGAGGGGGTATATCTCCATATTACCCCCTCTAGCCTTATTTTAGGTTTTTCTACCTATGTAGATTAGTAGGATGAATGAGGAGGTTGCCTTTTGTGAAAGAAAAGATTGCATTGGTTTCTATACTAATTAATGCTATTTTAGCAGGTGGGAAGGTTTCTGTTGGATTAATTTCTCACTCTGTAGCTATCTTATCTGAAGGACTTCATTCTTTGATGGATATCTTTTCCTCCACTATCAGTTATATAGGGATTAAAGCCTCTGAAAAACCAGCAGATAAAGAACATCCTTANGGCCATTATAAGTTCGAGGTCTTATCTGGAGTTATCATTATGGTTATCCTTCTCCTCTCTGGAGTATGGGTGATATATGAAGCTTATAGAGATTTTTTATCCCCGGTGAAGATCCGTATCAGCTATCTATCCATATTAGTTATGGGAGCTTCTGCTATTATCAATGGGGTTACCTCTTACGTAAAGATCAGTGTTGGTAAGANAGAAGGTTCGTACAGTTTATTAGCTGATGGATTCCATGATAGGACTGATGTCTTTTCCTCACTAGGAGTCTTTATTGGCTTATTTCTGATTAGATATTGGGTTTATATGGATTCGATTCTGGCTATTTTGGTTGGTTTATATATTATCAGAGAATCAGTTTCAGTAGGTAAGGAGGCTGTAAATTCCCTTCTAGATGTTTCAGCTGGAGAAGAGATAGAAAATCAGATTAAAAATATCGCTCAGCAGCTGAATATAGAGGTTTCTTCCCTGAAGACTCAGAAGAAGGGAGCGGTAATTACCGCCAACCTGGAGATTGACTTACCAAAAGATTTGGATGTAGAAGAGGCAACCAGGATCTCTGATGGTCTGAGGAAGAGACTAATGGAGAAGATAAAGAATCTGGCCTATGTAGCAATTCAGATCAGGACCCATGAGACAGAGATTGGTTTTTATAAGCCTTCTTTTGGCAGAAGTTTTGGGTGGCAAAGACAGGCCAGGTCTAAAGATAGTACAGAAGACCTGAAAGGTCATGGACCAGAAGGTTACTGCGTTTGTCCGAAATGTGGTTACAGGGTAGAACATCAAAGAGGAGTCCCCTGTTCAAGCTTAAAATGCCCAAACTGTAACATCCCTTTGAAGAGGGAATAGTCATCTATTTTATATAAAGGGCTATCCTCTTTATTACCCGTTCTTTCCCTATAAGCTCTAGGGTTTCAAAGAGACTTGGAGTGACCTTCTTGCCCGTTACTATGACTCTTAATGATTGAAGAAACCTTCTCGAATCTAATGATTCTTCCTCTATAAAGGTTCTTATACAGGTTTCTATGTTTTTGACATCCCAGCTTTCTATAAGAGTTAACCTGGTGTTTAATCTTGATAGGGTATCTCTAAGAGAGGCCTCATCTTCTATGTCGAGCTCTCTATGAAAATCTTCTGTAAAGAAGAAATCTCCCATATTAATAAAATCGTTCAGTGTCTTTACCCTCGGCTGGAGTAATCCTATAACGTTCAGAAGATATACCCTGTCTAATGTCCATTCCTTAAGTCCTTTTCGAATGAGAAGATCAGAGAGAGAAGTTAGTAATTCTTCCTTTTTTTTCCTCCTTATATGTTCCTGTGAGAGAAATTCTAGTTTTTTCATATCAAAGATGGCAGGATTTTTGGTAAGCCTCTCTAAGGAGAATAGTTCTATCAATTCCTCTTTTGATAGTACCTGTTTATCGTTGTAAGATGCCCCCATAAGGGCAAGAAAGTTTATCATAGCTTCTGATAAAAATCCCATATCTTTGTACTCACCAATAGAGGTGGCTCCATGACGTTTACTCAGCTTGGCTTTGTCAGGTCCTAGTATCATTGGGATATGAATAAATATAGGGGGTTTTCTGCCTAGGGCATTATAGACTTGGAGTTGCTTAGGTGTATTGGAAATATGGTCTTCCCCCCTTATTATATGAGTTATTCCCATATCTATATCGTCTATTACAACTCCAAAGTTATATGTAGGCGTACCGTCTGATTTTAGTATTACAAAATCATCAATAGTATTATTCTGGAAGCGAAGTTCCCCCCTTAGATAATCAGAAAATACTGTCTCTCCCTCTTTAGATACAAATAAACGAATTGCAGGTTTCCTGGTCTTTCTAAGCTCTTCCTTCTCGTTTTTAGATAGATTTAAACATTTTCTATCATAGCCATTAGATTTTCTTAGCTCTAGCTCTTCCTTGGTACAGAAACATTCATATGCCTTTCCTTCTTCTACCAGTTTTTGTGCAGCTTCTTTATAGATATGGAGTCTCTCGCTCTGTCTATAAAACTCGTCCCAATCTAATCCTAGCCATTTTAGGTCTTCTATTATTGATTCTTCAAATTCCCTCTTCGACCTTTCTCTGTCAGTATCCTCTATCCTTAATACAAATATACCACCTTCTTTTCTAGCGAATAACCAGTTAAAGAGGGCGGTGCGTGCTGTGCCTATGTGTAGATATCCTGTAGGGCTTGGAGCGAACCGAACCCTTACACTCATATCAGAGTAGCCACTCTCTTTGCATCTAATCTTTTAAGTATCGCCTTCATAAGTCTTACTGTATTTTCAAAATCATCCCTATGGATAACTCCCACGTGGCTATGTATATACCTTGATGGAACATTGATTGCTACCGTAGGGACCCCTCCATCATATAGGTGAATTCTTCCCCCATCCTCTCCTCCCCTTAAAAGGAGTTCATACTGATAGGGGATACTCTCTTCTTCCGCTACTTCTTCAACAAACTCTACCAGTTTTCTATTTGGGAGCATACTGCTATCCATAACTCCGATGGATGGACCCTTACCTAGCTTTATATCTGATTCTTCTTTCTTTACGTTTGGAGTATCTCCGGCTAGCCCTACTTCTAGGACAAATGCTACATCAGGTTTTGCTATCTTTACACTTGTCTCTGCTCCTCTTAAGCCAACCTCTTCTTGGACAGTTCCTACTCCTATGATAGTATTTGGGTGTTCCTCTCCCTTTAGCTCTTCAAGCACCCTAATGATTACAGCGCATCCTATCCTATCATCCCATGCCTTGCCCAGGAGGTATTTCTTATCCTTCCCTATTGCCTCATATTGAGACCAGGGCACTATTGGAGAACCAGGTTTTATACCAAAGTCTTTTTCTACCTCTTCTCTATTTCTTGCCCCTATGTCTATAAAGAGGTCCTCCAGTTTTACCGGTTTTTCCCTCTCTTCTTGAGGAAGGAGGTGAGGGGGTTTAGAACCTATCACCCCCGGAAATTCTCCATTCTTTGAATATACTATTACCCTTTGGGATGGTAATACCTGACTCCACCATCCTCCTATAGGGGCAAATTTCAAAAATCCTTCATCTGTTATATATTTTACTATAAAACCTACCTCATCCATATGGGCAGCAAGCATTATCCTCGGATAACTCATATCTCCCCTCTTTTCACAGAGGATACTTCCTACCCTGTCATACTTTATTTCTCCAAAAGGGGAGAGATATTGGGTCATCTTTTCTCTTATTCTCTCCTCATAACTGCCTATCCCTGGTGTCTCTGTTAAATCCTTTAGAAGTAGGTCTATCCTATCCAATCTATATCACTTCCCTCCTGGAAATAGGATGTCTCTTTGTTCTTTAGTGAGGACCTCTCTTAGACTTATCATATAATTTATCTCATCATCCTTCTTCTTGTTATCTATAGCTATTATTAATGCCACCCTTGTATTTATATCTTTTGTTGATGCCTTTTCTTGTCTTAACTGCTGTACCTTATAACCCTCTATCATACGGGCTATATCAAGGTTTAATCTCTCTTTGTCATACGCCTCACGTAACTGTTCTAATTTATCTACCTGTTCTTTGGTGAATAGGATTGGAAATTGTTTAAGTTGTTCCTGGGTAAGTATCTTTTGCATCTCAAAATAGTAGTTTATCCTGGCCTTTTGAAGATCCCTTAGATCGTTCAACAACTGTTCTCTGATCTTATCTATGCTAGCCTGATCATTCTTCTGGACAGCAGGCTTTAATTGTTTGTTCCAGGTATCAGAAAATGCTTTTGAATATTTTATCTCTGCTTCCTGTAGAGTTTCTCTGAGCTTGGTAAGTTTATCTATCTGATCTGAGGTGAGATTTAATTTTTCAATATCCACCTCAGGGATCGCCTTACCAAAGTTGTACTTTAATGGGTCTGTAATGATTGTCTTTACCGAGACCTTCATTAATGGCTTGGTCTTTGTTTGCTGCGCAAACCCACTAAAAGAGATTAAACTAAGTATCAATACTACTGATATTGCTAATAGAAATCTTTTCATTTATCTTTCACCTCCAATATTTTTTCATAGCCTCTATGGGCGAGATATGAACTTCTCACAAAAGGACCGGCAATAACATATTTGATCCCCGCTTGGTATGCCATATTTTCAAACATTTTAAACCTTTCTGGATGGATATATTCAACTACTGGTAGATGTAATTTAGATGGCTGTAGATACTGCCCAATAGTAAGTATATCACATCCTACCTCTGCTAACCTTTTAAATACATAAGAGAGTTCTTCCTCCTTTTCTCCTAATCCTACCATTATCCCAGACTTAGTAATTATACTGGAATTATGCTCTTTAGTCCAGTAAAGCAGATCTATAGACCTATTGAAGTCAGCCATAGGCCTTACCGTGGGGTAAAGAGATGGAACGGTCTCTACATTGTGATTTAGCACATCAGGATATGCATCTAGGACGGTATGCAATGCCTCTTTATCCCCTTTAAAGTCCGGGATAAGGACCTCTACCTTTACTTCAGGAGAAATTCTTTTTATCTCTAATATAGTATCTCTAAACTGCTCTGCACCTCCTTTTATCAGGTCATCTCTTGTGACAGACGTGACTACTGCATACTTAAGATTTAAAGCCTTTACTGCCTTTGCTACCCTCTTTGGTTCATCAGTATCTACCGGAGAGGGCTTACCCTTTTCTATGGCACAGAATCTGCAGTTTCTTGTACAGACCTTTCCAAGGATGAGAAAGGTTGCTGTCCCCTGGTTAAAACACTCAGAGATATTGGGACATTGGGCTTCTTCACACACTGTATGGAGTAGATTCTCCAACAATATATCCTCTACCCTCAATGCTTCCAGTGTTTCACCTGTTATCCTTTTTCTTAGCCATACGGGTTTACTACTCAAATATAATCCTCCTATCAAAGATTTCACTAAATATATGTAATAAATTACTCTTTAGTTCGTCCATTGAGACCGTCTTCCCTAATACCTCCTCCATTGAGACCATTTCTACATCCTCTAAACCACAGGGTCGAATAAGATTAAAATCCTCTAATCTATTATTTACATTTAATGCCAAGCCATGATAAGTAACCCATCTTCTCACTGCCACTCCTATAGAGCAGATCTTTCTTCTCTGGTCCATCCATACACCTGTAAATCCTTCTCTCCTTATTCCCTTTATATTATATAGATTGAGGAGATCTATTACCAGCTCCTCCAGGTCTCTCACATAGGTATGTATGTCCTTTTTGTCTAGTCTTAATATGGGGTATACTACTAGTTGCCCAGGCTCATGAAGAGTAATGCTTCCTCCTCTAGAGGAATTATATATCTCTATCCCTTTAGCTTCTATCTCTTCTATACTCCTCAGGAATACTGATTCCTTTTTAGTACTTTTACCCAGAGTAAATACAGAGGGATGTTCAACAAGGATGATATAACCTGGTGATTCCCCTCTAGCTACTTTATGAACTAACTCCTCTTGGAGGAGTTCAGTTTCTCTATATCTCTTTATTCCTAGGTCCAGGAATATACACTCTAGCATTTACATACACCTCTTCTACTTATATAATTAATATTAGCATATTAGTAAAGTTTATATAGGAGGAAGATATGTTTGAGGCTTTGAAGGCAGACTTTAAGGCAGTTTTTGAAAAAGACCCAGCTGCCAGAAATGTACTGGATGTCATATTATTTTATCCTGGATTTCATGCCATTGTAGGCTATAGAATAGCCCACTGGTTTTGGAATATTGGACTTAAGAACCTTGCTATGGGTATCTCCTTTATTATTCGGAGGCTCACTGGTGTGGAGATCCATCCTGCCGCTAAGATTGGTAAGGGATTTTTTATAGACCATGGAATGGGTGTAGTGATAGGAGAGACCACAGAGATAGGGGAGGACGTCCTTTTATATCAAGGTGTGACCTTAGGGGGAACTGGAAAACATAAGGGTAAAAGGCATCCTACCCTTGGAAATAATGTGGTGGTTGGAGCTGGAGCGAAGGTACTTGGTCCAATTAATATCGGTGATAATGTCAAGATCGGAGCTGGCTCAGTTGTTTTAAGGTCTATACCTGAGAATTCTACTGTAGTTGGAATTCCAGGTAAAGTAGTGCGGAGGAATGGACAAAAACTTACCCCAGCAGAACAGTTGGCACATGGAGATATCCCGGATATAGAAAGTATGGCTATTAGATGTCTGGAATGTGAGATAAAGAGATTGCATGAAGAACTTGAGAACCTTAGGAAGGAGATTAATGGCTTTAGTTCGGAAGTATCCTGATGTCTATCTCCTCCATTATCCTTGTTACATCCTCCATCCTAAATATACATCCGCCGAAACTTAGGGTATTTGCTGTGCCACAAGCCATTGCAAGTTTTAGTATCTCGGCAGGGGGAAGTCCTCTGAGTCTTCCATAAATCACTGCACTATAGAAGGCATCTCCTGACCCTATGGAGTATTTTGAGTATAACTTTCTATTTGTTCCCTCTATTATTGATTCTTCACTGATAAATATTGCTCCTCTTTCTCCCCTGGTGACTATAAACCATCTTGTGCCAATCGTATAAAGCTTCTTATAGAGGTTTAAAAGAGATTTACCATCACTTATATCTATATCGAATGCTTCTTTTAGTTCCTCTTCATTTATCTTTATACAGAACGTTCCCACTCTGGAAGAGGTTTTTAATATCTTTCCACTTGTATCTATGAATATCTCTTTACCTTCTCTTTTAAATCTATCCACTATTCTATAGATTCTTTCGGGAGGGAAGCTTGGTGGGGCTCCTCCAGAAAGGACAAACATCTTTACCAGTGGAAGGTATTTCTTTATAAGAAATCCGGTAAAATCTTCTATCTCCCTGTCGCTAATCTCTGGCCCTATCTCATTTGTGATCATCCCTAATCCTGTGGATTCCTCATATGTAGCATAGGCTACCCGTGTTTCTCCATTTATCCAGAAGTAATCGTTATTTATCCCCTCTTCCTCTATCTTTTTCTTAAATATCTCTCCTATCTTTCCGCCAATTATCCCCGAACAGATATAATCGTTATAACCCAATGTCTTTAATGCCCTTCCCACATTTGCCCCTTTTCCTCCCGCCAATACTACTAACCTTTCTGCCTTATTTACTCCAAACGGATTGTATCTTTTTACTATCGCAGTTCTATCCAGTGCAGGATTCAGGTTTACAATAATTACCTCTGGCATAAATTTACTCCTTTCTCTTGTTATAATATTAGCTTCTTAACCTTTATGCTACAATATTAATATGAACGAGAGAAGTTTAAAGCTCTGTGAGTTTCCATTTATACTAGAGAGATTAGCTGAGCTTACCGAGACCCCTATGGGTAAGGAACTGGCTCTAGCTTTAAGACCTTCTTCTGATATGGAAGAGATACGGAGGTCTTCCCTTGAAACAGAGGAGGCTAAGAGGCTCTTCCTCTATACACCCCCTCCTTCGCTCTCTGGTATTGTAGATATTAAGCCCTTTGTCCTCCGTGCTAATATGGGTGTAACTCTTGAACCTTTAGAACTTCTAAAGGTGGCGGTGTTTCTTTCTAGATTACCGGATATGAAAAGGTACCTAAAGGGTGATATCCTTAATAGATTAAAAGANGGTATTATCTTAATCCCATCCCTGCAGGATGATATTGAATATGTTATAGATGAAGATGGGAATATAAAGCCTACCGCCTCCAGTAAACTTGCCGGGATAAGAAGACATATAGTAAAACTAGAGGAGTCTATAAGAAGGTATCTAGAGTCACACATAAATGGAGAATGGATTAGATTCGTTCAAGAGGGTTATATAACAATAAGAAATGGGAGATATGTAATTCCTGTTAAGTCTTCCCAGAAGAGGTTTATTAAGAGTATCGTCCATGATGTTTCTCAGAGTGGAAATACNTTTTTTGTTGAGCCATATGAAGTGGTAGAGATGAACAATGCCCTACAAGAGGCGAAGAAAGAGGAGGAGTATGAGGTACAGAGGATACTTGGGGAACTGTCTAATAAGGTTGCTAATCATAGTGAGGAGTTACTGTCAACAAGGGATGTAATAGCNTATGTGGATTTTATCTTTGCTAAAGCAAGACTATCCCTCCAATGGAACTGTGTATCTCCTGTATGGGTAGATAAACCCCTGGTAAGATTAAAAGGCGCTAGACATCCTATCCTTGGGAAAAGGGCTATCCCTATAGATGTAGAGATAGGGGATAGGTTTAGGGTCTTAGTAATCAGTGGTCCAAATACAGGAGGCAAGACCGTCACTTTAAAAACAGTAGGGTTATTTGTAATGATGGCTCAATCTGGGCTTCATCTCCCTGCCGATCTCGCAGAGATGGGGAGATTTGAGGATGTTTTTGTAGAGATAGGGGACGAACAAAGTATAAACCAGGATTTGAGTAGTTTTTCTGCCCATCTATCTCACATTATACCATTCTTAAGGGAATCGGGAGAGAATACCCTTGTGCTTATAGATGAACCTGTTACAGGGACAAGTCCAAAAGAAGGTGCAGTCCTTGCTATAGGCGTTCTTGAGGTATTGAAAGAAAGAGGAGCAAAGGTAATAGTGGCTAGTCACTATGATGAGCTCAAGATGTGGGCTAGTAACTCTAAGGACGTGATGAATGGGGCGATGGAGTTTGATCCCGAGACATTTCTACCTACCTATAAGCTCTATATTGGAAGACCAGGTGTAAGCAATGCCTTTATTATAGCTAGAAAACTAGGGATGGATGAGAGGATTGTAAGGAGGGCAGAGGGATTACTCTCTAGTGAAGAGCTCGATCTGGTAAGACTTCTTGAACAGTTGGACCATCTAGAGAGGAGTCTAAGTTCTGAGATAGAACAGGCTAAAAAAGAGAGGGAGGCATCTGAAGAGTTAAAAAAGAGATACGAATCTCTCCTAAAGGAACTTACTGCCCAGCAGAAATTGATGTTAAGAAGAGCAAAGGAGGAGGCTAGAAACTTAGTCATCCAGACTAAGATACAACTAGATGAGATCTATAATAAGGCTAAGTCATCATCTAAAAAAGAGATAATCCCTTTAAAGGAGAAATTAGAGGAGATAACCTCTAGCCTTAAAGAAGAGGAGGAGGTTTTCCAGGGAGAAAGGGTGAAGGAATTAAATATAGGGATGCAGGTTTTTGTGCCCAGGTTTAATCAGAATGGAGAGGTAATTGATTCTAATGGAGATAAAGCTACTATCCTCTTGGGGAATGTTAAGGTAGATATCTCTAAGGATGAGCTTTATCTTCCTAAGATGGAAAGGAAGCGAGAAGAAGAGGACAATATCTTACAGATTAAGAGGGAAAAATCGGGTCTTTCCAATACCCTGTATATAAGGAAACTTACCACAGAGGAGGCGCTTACTAGGCTGGAGAAATATATAGATGATGCGGTATTAGCTGGCATCTCCCCTGTTTATATAGTCCATGGAAAGGGAGAGGGGATACTGAGGAGACTGGTGGCTAACTTTTTAAAAGACCACCCTATGGTAGAATCCTTTAGACTTGGAGAGTATAATGAGGGTGGATGGGGAGTTACAGTAGCATATCTAAAGGGACTATGATACACTTATTGATATTTTAGAGGTTAGGAGGAATTAATGGAGGATATAAAGGATATATTCCTAAAGCTAGCTAAGGAAAAGGGTGTAAGATATGCAGAGCTTAGGATTGAGGAGTCAGAGGTAAACAGTATAGCTTTTAGGGGAAAGGAGCTTGAGGAATTCTCTGTTTCAAGTTCTAGGGGGGGAAATATTAGGATACTTGGAAAGAATGGATGGGGCTTTATATCTTTTAATGAGATACATCCTGCTAGTATTAGAGAATACTTTGAACAGGCTTACATAGCGAGTAATCTTATAACTGGCTCTCCTATCGATATTGAATATCTTCCGCCAGTTTCTGAAAGGGTTGTTTTTCCAATGAAGAAGGATTTTAGAGGGGTTGCCCTTGACGAAAAGAAGAAACTCCTTGGAGAATATAATGAGATAATGCTTAAGTTTAATCCTAAGATTCAAAGCACTCAGGTGAGATATTCTGACCGTTTTATAAAGAGACATTATATAAATACTGAAGGAACAGACATCATTCAGGAGAGAGGAGATATATCTAGCATCTTTGTAGCTTTGGCAAGGGAAAGTGACCTGGTAGAACAGTATCACTACTCCTTTGGGGGGATAGATGGTTTTCAGATTATGGAAGGTCTCCATAAAGAAGCCCTTAATACTGCAGATATGGCGGTAAAGTTATTGTCTAGTCCTGTAGTAAAGGGGGGTGAGTATACCGTTGTACTTGACCCCAGACTGGCAGGGGTGTTTATACATGAGGCGTTTGGACATCTAAGTGAGTCGGATTTTGTCTATGAGAATGAGAGATTAAAGGAACTTATGGTTATAGGAAAAAGATTTGGCCCTGAGTTTCTTAATGTAGTTGATGACCCTACATATCCAGGTTTGAGAGGTTCCTATAAGTATGATGATGAAGGGACTCCAACTCGAAAGACCTATCTGATAAGAGAAGGGATTCTTACAGGAAGGTTGCACTCTAGAGAGACGGCTAAGAAGATGAATGAGTCGACCACAGGAAATGCAAGGGCTATAAGTTATAGATTCCAGCCAATAGTAAGGATGAGTAATACCTTCATTGAGCCTAAGGATTATAGCTTTAATGACCTTATTTCAGATATAAAGTATGGAATCTATGCAGTAGGAGCCTATGGAGGGCAGACCGCTATGGAGATGTTTACCTTTAGTGCCCAAGAGGGTTATATAATAGAGAATGGAAAGATTGGAGACCTTGTAAGGGATGTGGTTCTTACCGGTAACGTGTTCACCACCTTACAGAACATAGAAGGGATAGGTAATGACCTTAGGTTTAGTCAGGGGGGAGGCTGTGGGAAGGGTGGACAATCACCTCTTCCTGTAGCTACTGGAAGCCCTCATATCAGGATAAGAAATGTAGTGGTAGGGGGAAGATAAAAAAATGGAAGAGATCTTAAGAAGGCTTGTAGACAATAATATTAAAGGGGATGTATTTTTTAGAAAGGGGTTTTCTACATCAGTATTATTTGATGCGAATAAATTGAAGTCTATAGATATAAGTGAGAGTTCTGGGGTAGGTTTAAGGGTAATAGTCAATGGAAAGATTGGGTATTCAAGTCAATATGGGGCTTATGATCCAGATTGGCTGTTTGAGAAAGCCCTTGCAACAACTAGTATAGATACAAATCTTAAATTACCGGAGGGCTTGAATAGACAGGAGCTTTTTTCTGATGAGGGTTTAAAATCGGTTTCAGTGGATGACCTTACCAGGATTGGTAAGGAGATGATTGAAAGGGTTTTAAATGTTTATTCAGATGTCTTATGTGGTGTAGAACTTAAGAAAGACGTTGGAGAAAGTGTTATAAGGAATACAGAGGGAATAGATTGTAATAGAGAAAGGTCTATCCTGATAGTAGAGATGAATGTAAACAGGATAAAAGGGACAGATATGTTGGAGATATACGAAGAGACCGGGGTAAAAGATCTAGGCAGATTAGATACTAATAAGCTCACTTCTAAGTTGATAGATGCCTTGGATGCTAGCAGAGAAATTGCTAAGCCTTCCAGGTCACGTATACCTGTTATATTTACCCCTAAGGCGGTTTATGTCCTTTTACTTCCGATAGTTTCTTCGTTAAATGGTAAGGTAGTTGTTATGGGGGCTTCTCCCNTACAGGATAAGATAGGGAAGAAGGTCTTTGATGAAAAATTTTCTCTAATAGAAGACCCATTCAATAATGAGGGGTTAGCTAGTACGAGTTTTGATGATGAAGGAATGCCAACCAGTACCCTTCTTTTAGTTAAGGATGGGGTTGTTGGTGGATTTTATTTTGATCTCCATACCGCCTCCCTTATTGGTCAGGATGGAAATGGTCATGGATTTAGGAATGGGTTAAGTCAACCTTCTCCGGGTCTAACGAACCTCATAGTCCTTCCAGGAGATAAGAGTATTAAGGATATCATATCCTCTTTAGATGAGGTCTTAGTAGTAGACCAGATGATGGGTGTGGGTCAGGGCAATGTCTTGAGTGGAGAATTTTCTGTAAATGTCCACCTAGGATACCTGTATAGACGGGGAGAACTGATAGGAAGGGTGAAGGATACTATGGTGGCAGGTAATGCGTACAGTGCCTTGAGTAACATCTTGGCATTGAGCAGAGAGACAGAATGGATAGAGGGAACATTGAATACCCCCTATATATGTATACCAGAACTTACAGTAGTGAGTAAAGTTTAGGAGGTGTAGCATTATGTCAAAAAGGACGAGTAATTTTATAATAACGGTAACTGTACTTTTGATTATAGCTGTGGTTCTATGGGTAACCCAGATAAAACATCCGCCAACCCAACAGACTGCAGGACAGATGCTAAATGTGGGAGAAAGTGTACAGGCTTCTACCCAAACAAAGTCTGAAGGGAAGAAATCTCCTGACCAGATAGAGTATGAAAATATAAGGCAATTGTTCATATCAGGGGACCTGGAAAAGGCAATAGATGAATTTACAAAGTTTATCCAGAAGAACCCTAAGAGTCAGTGGGCAGACGATGCCCAGTTTGATATTGCTCAATGTTATGAGCATATGGAAGAGAAGGATAAGGCTATAAAAGAGTATCAAAAACTTATAGATAAGTATCCCCAGAGTGAACTAAAGAGTGCTGCTCAATATGCGATAGATGTCCTGGAAGGAAAAGTATCCCAGTATGGACAATAAAGGAGGTATTATTTTATGAAGCCATGGCAAAAGTATTTTAAAACTGGCATTATCCACTTTATGGCATTTCCTCAGACTATGAGGGGAGAAGGTCCTATCCTAGAGACACTAGAAGAGATCGTTAACGATGAGTTCTTTGATGTAGTAGAGATCTCTTGGATAAAGGACCCTTCTATAAGAGAAAAGGCTAAAAAGCTACTTGAGACAGGCGGAATAACTGTAGCCTATGGGGCTCAGCCAAGACTTCTCACTCAGAATCTTGATATCTCTCATATAGATGAGTCGGTAAGAAGAAAAGCGGTTGATGAGGTAAAACTTGCTATAGAAGAGGCAGAATATATGGGGGCGGTAGGGGTAGGCTTTCTTGCTGGAAAAGACCCTGGTCCTGAGAAGAGACCTCTGGGAAAAGAGGCATTAGTAAGATCTATATGTGAGTTATGTGACTATGCCAAGGAGCATAGTAATCTAATGGTAGAGTTAGAGGCTTTTGATTTTGATATAGAAAAGAATAGTCTTGTTGGACCATCTATTATTGCTAAGGAAATAGCCCAGCGTGTAAAGAAGGAACAGAGAGATAATTTTGGCCTTATTATAGACCTGAGCCATTTTCCACTTCAATATGAATCTATAAGGGATGCAGTATATACAACTGCTGGATATGTAACACACATACATATAGGAAACTGTATAATGAGAGATAAATCTCATCCAGGATATGGAGACCAGCATCCCAGGTTTGGCATAAAGGGTGGAGAAAATGGGGTGAGGGAGCTTAGGGAATTTCTGAGAGCATTATTTGATGTGGGATTTTTTAAAGCGAATGAAAGACCTATAGTAAGTTTTGAGGTAAAGCCCCTCCCTGATGAAAATCCTAAGGCAGTAATAGCCAATGCAAAACGTACACTTATGGATGCATGGGCAGAATTATAGGAGGTGAAATAGTATGAAAGTAGGAGTGATAGGAGTTGGAAGTATTGGGAAAATTCATCTACAGGCATACCAGGCAGTCTCTAATGCTGAGGTAGTAGCTATAACCGATATTATAGAGGAAAGAGCAAGGCAGGTCAGTGAAGCCTTTGGCATTCCAAGATACTATACCGACTACAAAGAGATGCTTGAGAAAGAAAAACTAGATGCTGTAAGTGTATGCGTTCCAAACTATCTGCACAGCCCAATAACCGTTGATGCACTTAATGCTGGGGTTAATGTATTATGTGAAAAGCCTATGGCTATTAATGCTAAAGAAGCTCAGAAGATGGTTGACGCTGCCAGGGTTAACAAAAAAACCCTGATGGTGGCTCTATGCTGGAGGTTCTCTGAAGAAGCAAAGACGATAAAGGAGTTTATAAAGGAAGGCTATTTAGGAGATATATACTATGCAAAGGTCGGGATATTAAGGGTTTCAGGTATCCCAGGAATGGGTGGCTGGTTTACAAATAAGGATAAATCTGGTGGGGGCCCATTGATTGATCTAGCTCCTCATTTCCTTGACCTAGCGATGTGGTTTATGGGTCATCCAAGACCTGTTTCTGTAAAAGGATATACCTATGCTAAATTTGGTCCTCTTGGAAAGAGAAAGGGTGGGTGGGGTATCCCTGAACCAGGAGGTAAATTTGATGTAGAGGACCTAGGGGTAGCCCTTGTGGGACTTGAAAATGGAGCTACTCTCTTTGTAGAGATGAGCTGGGCGGGAAACTTTGAGAAGGATACAACATATTGTAGTCTCCTTGGAGATAAAGGTGGGGCAGAGATGATGCCTCCGAGGATATTTACTGAGATAGGAGGCAAGTATGTAGAGATAAAGCCAGAGGTTGGTAGGGTAAATACATATCAAGAAGAAATAAAACATTTTCTTGAATGTATAGAAAAGGGGCTTACTCCTCTAGCTAAGGGCGAAGAGGGAGTTATAGATATGCAGATTATAGATGCCATATATGAGTCTAGCACTACTGGTAAGGAGATAAGGTTCTGATCGATGTATCCTTCCCTTAAGGAACTGATATGAGGATTCTACACACTGGCGATTGGCATATAGGTGTTACCCGATGGGGAATAGATAGAACAGAAGAGATCTTTAGTTCTTTAGAATTTATTATTAAGATAATAGAGGAAGAAAAGATAGACGTAGTTCTTGTAGCAGGTGATATCTTTGACCACAGGATGCCGAAAGGAGAAGACCTAAATAGAACTACCAAGATTCTCCAGAGGATGAGTGAGGATGGGAGGCTTGTTATAGCCATAACTGGGAATCACGACTGGAGTGACTTGGCATCTGGAATAAATACCTTTTCCTCCTTGGTGAATGTCCACCTTTTTACTGAGATTGGTATGCAGGTATATACTACAAGAAAAGGAGAGACACTTAGAATAGGGACCTTCCCATACCTTGCTGAGAGGAACTTTCTCTATCTAGGAAGAGAGGAGAGAAAAGAGGACCTTGGAAGGTCCCTTCAGGATATTTTCAATGATATCAATTCGAGGTTCCTTCCTGATACCGTTAATATCTTCTTGGCACATACATTTATCGAAGGGGCTATTTTAGGAAGTGCTATGAAACTCTCTTTTGCCTCCCATTTTGCCCTTCCTCCCTCCTGGCTTCCAAATAGGGCGCATTATATTGCCCTTGGGCATGCCCATAAGGCTCAAAAGATGGATGGGAGTCCTGCTCCTGCCTACTACTGTGGTTCTATAATAAGGGTTGATTTTAGCGAAGCTAATGATAAAAAAGGGGTCTATATTATAGATGCAACACCAGATAGAAGTGCCAATATCGAGATGATAGAGATCCCAGTTAAAGAGCTTATGGAGTTGGAGTTTAAATCTTCTCAGTTAGAGAGTAAGTCTATTCTAGTCAAAGATTTTGACGGATTTATAAAGGCGAAGGTAGTCCTTGATACCCCTGAGATAAACCCTATAAGTAGGATAAAACAGGCGATGCCAAACTGTGTAGAGGTTGAGGTCTTGGAGGATTATACATCAAAGGGAACAGATAAGAGGGTTGACCTCTCTAAAGACCCTTCGGAGCTGTTCTCTCAATATCTTTCCCTTAAAGAAGAAAGGGTAGATGAGGATGTGATAAGACTTTTTAGAGAATTGTATATGGAGGCAAGTATTAATGCGGATATTGAGCATTAGATTGGCAGGGTTTTTGTCCTATGGAAGGGCTCAGTTTATAGATTTTAGTGATGCCAATGTCTTCTGCATTTCAGGACCGAATGGNGCTGGTAANTCATCTATCCTGGATGGTATTGTATATGCCCTCTATGGAAAAATTCCGAGGTATGCTGGTAGGAGAATAAATACAGAAGAGGATATCATAAATCACAGGTCAAATGAGCTTTCTATCTCTCTAAAATTCAAGGTACAGGATAAGGTCTACCTGGTGAAGAGAGAGTTGATACGAGGTAAATCAGCACAGGCAAATATATATGAGATAGAGAAGGGAGGTTCTGCTATTCCTCTTGGGGCAAAGAGTAATAGAGAGGTAAATGCTATCATAGAAGGTATCTTAGGGATGGATTATGAGACATTTACCAGAACTATAATACTTCCTCAGAATCAGATAGATAGATTTCTCAAACCGCCAAGTAGTGAGGCTTTATCTGAAAGGAGGCAGGTCCTTCAGAGACTCCTAGGGCTCGAGATCTACAGGGAGATGAAGAGGTTAGCCTCACAGAGGTATAGAGATATCGCAAAAGAGATACAATTAATAGATTCAAGGCTTACTGGAGACCTGAGTATATACACTAGGGAGTATACAAGAGAGATAGAAAGGAAACTTAGAGAGAAAGAGAACTATCTAAAATCTTTAGAGGAAAAGAGGATGTCTCTTGTTCAGGATATAGATAGGCTAAGAGACGATTTGAATCTTCTCGCGGGTTTTATCTCTACGACGGAAAGCCTCAATTCGGTATCTAAGAGATTAGATGCTTTAAAGATAGAGGTTGAAAAGGTTGAAAGGCTGGAAGCCATATTGCAACTTCAAAGGGATGCACTTCCCTGGAAGACCATTGTAAAAGAGATTCAAGAGAAGAATGATAGAAACAGTTCTCTAGAGAAAGAAAAGAGGCTACTTACAGAGGAGATAGAAAAATTTAAGAGGAGTCTCTCTCTAGAGGAAGAAAATAGGGAAAAATATGAGGGTTTTATATCATTATCAGAAAAACTTATCGAGCTGGTCCCAATAAGTCAGGATGTCAGAGAAATAGAGAGGGAGAGAACAAGACTTGAGCAACTAAAGAAGGAGATAGATAAAAAAGAGGATGATATTGCTTTATTGAGAAAGGATATAGAAGAAATAGAGAATCTTCTAGTGTCTTATGATCTTCAGATAGATAGATTGAGAGAAAAGAAGAAGAATAAACTTATAGAATGGAAGGATATTGAAGAGATAATTGATAGGGTTAGAGTTCTAAAGACGAAGGAGAAGGAGATAGAGGAATATCAAGATAAAAAGACCGAATTAGAAGGTAGGAAAAAGACTTTAGAAGAGGAACTCTTACGAAATAAACCAGGATTAGAGGAATTAGATAGGGAACTTAGTCTTTTAGAGGGCATTATGGATGAGTATCAGGTTCAAAGGATAGTGTCGAATCTTTCTATAGGGGATAGATGTCCTGTATGTGGTAATGTAATAGAAGAATTACCCAGGATTGAGACCTCTAGAACGGGTTCCTATGAGGACCTGGTAGAGGATATAAAGAAAAAAAAGAATAAGAAAGAAAGGATCCAGAGGGATATAGTTAATATAGAGGTGATGTTAACCCAGGTTAAGGATGAATTGGAAAGGCTTGTTTCCCTTTTACAAGAGATGACTATATTTAAAGAGAGAGAGACTAGAGAACTAGAAGGTCTGTTAGAAAGGTTTTTGGGTAAGGATTATATACTGGAGGAATCATTTATAAGGGAGAAGATAGATGAAGAGAAAAGAAAGTTGGAGGAAGCTTTTAACGAGTTAGAGAGAGAAAGGAGTATAAAGACCTTCCAGTTGGCTGAGAAGAAAGATTCCTTTAATAGAGATTATGCCAATTTAGAGGAATTGAGGCTTCAATTTTCTACTAGTATAGAGGAGTTTAATAGAAGAGAAAGGATTGTAAGAGAAAGGGTCTTGTTGAGTAATATACCATGGGAGGAATTTTTATCCAGAGATTTCTTAAAGGAGGCTCAGAAACTGAAAGAGGATTATCATGAGAAGTTAGACCTGGCTAATAGAAATATCTCTGTATATAAGACCCGCATTGAGACAAGTCTAGTCAGGATAAGAGAACTGGAAACAGAGATTGAAGGACTTAACAAGAGTATAGATAGATTATTAGAAGAGGAAAGGTCCTTAAGAAATGGTCTGGAACCTAGATGTAGTAAACTGGGCTGTTCCCTGGATAGTCTGTTTGATATAGAGGTAGAGACACAATACATCCAGCAGATAAGGAGGGATTATAGTGAGGCCAGTGCCCAGTTTAATGTCCTTAGAGAAAATCTCTTCCAGTATAGAGAAACATTGATAAAAAGAGATATAGATCCAGAAAAGGTTGGACTAGACAATCTTTTAAGGAAGGAGTATGAGGAGAAGATAGAGGAATCAAAGACACTTGACGAGGAGCTTAGTAAGTTATCTAAAGAAATAGGCTCTCTTGAATCTCAGTTGAAGATGGCTAGAGAGCAGTTGGCATTGGCTAATGACCTTAACTCTAAGAAAAAATCTCTAGAGAGGACTGCAAGTTATTATAAGATTATAGATGAAGCGTTAAGTGAGAATAGGTTCCCTGAATTTCTTATAAGTCAGATAATGGAGAGTATTATAGAACGTGCATCTATCCAGTTGATGAACCTTACTCAAGGAAGGTACAGATTTTCATTGGCATCTGACAATTCTGCCGATATAGTAATAAACGATAATTGGTTTCCATCCCAGAGACGTAAGACGTATTCTCTCTCAGGGGGAGAAAGCTTCCTTGCTTCTATATCCCTAGCTATAGCCATAGCAGAAGAGATAAGAGGTAAAAGGGCTGTGGATTGTCTATTTATAGATGAAGGTTTTGGTTCTTTAGATGATAATGGATTGGATAGTATCGTATCTGCTTTGGCTGAGTTAGAAAACTCAGGTATTATGATTGGCGTTATTACCCATAATAAAGAACTTGCTTCTAGATTTCCTTATAGGATTGAGGTAGAAAAGAGTGAAAATGGCTCTATAATAAGAGGAGGAGAGTAATGCGTAGCACAACTATCCTAGCCATAAAGAAGGATAATACAGTAGCAATGGGAGGAGATGGACAGGTTACTGCAGGAGAGGCAGTGATAAAGAGAAAGGCTAAAAAGGTGAGGAAGATAAGAGATGGAAGGGTATTAGTTGGTTTTGCTGGTTCAGCTGCTGATGGGATTGCATTGATGGATAGATTTGAGGGTAAGTTGAACGAGTACGGTGGGAACCTGGCTAGGGCAGCAGTGGAACTAGCAAAGGAATGGAGGTTAGATAGGGCTCTAAGAAGACTAGATGCCTTACTTGTAGTGGCAGACATCAATAATCTATTGCTGATATCTGGTACTGGTGATGTGATAGAACCTGATGATGGGATCATAGCTATAGGTTCGGGGGGAAATTATGCTCTGGCTGCAGCTAGAGCCCTTATTAAGCATACAAATCTCTCCAGTGAGGAGATACTGAAGGAAGCCCTTTCTATAGCTGCTGATATATGTATATATACCAATAATGAATTTGTAATAGAGACCCTTCCTTAGACAATTGACTTAGACTGAGGTTATAGTATAATTATAAAAAAATAGATATGGAGGGGAATAGGTTGCAATTTGATTTCTTTTCTATTGATATATCTCTGGTGATTCTTATTTTATTGATTCTTCTATCTATAATGTTCTATAGAAGGTTAATCCTCTATAGGAAGAATATGGATCTTCTTCTCTTGCTTTCTCATAAGATTGCATTGGGATTAGATTACAGAGAGGTAATTCATAGCGCCTTAGAAGGACTCTCTCAGCTTATCCCTGCCAAGTCTTATAGTATATATGAGCTGGATTATAATACCAATACCCTAAGGTGTGTTGGAGTAATAGATCCCGAGTATAAGAAAAATATGGAAGATTTTGTTGTAAAATTAAATGAAGGTATTATGGGTTCGGTATTGACCAATAGAAGACCAGAGCTTATAAAACATACGTTAAAGGACCCTAGAGCGATAATTGTTCCAGGAACATCTAAGATAGATGAGTGTGCTATGTTTATTCCACTTATCTCTGGTAATACTGCTCTTGGAATTATGAGGATAAGCAGGTTGAGTCAATCTCCGTTTAGTGAGGAAGATTTTGATCTGGCAAAGGCTTTTGCCGAACAGGTGGCCATCTCATTGTATAATGCAAGACTCTATGAGAGATTGGAAGGACAATCTCTCTATCTAGAGACAGTAATTGAAACACTTCCGGTAGGTTTATTTACTGTAGATAAAAATAGGAAGATAACATATTTCAATAAGGCTGCTCAGAGGATAACTGGTTATTCTGAGGATGAGGTGATTGGTAAGGAGTGTACTATCCTGGGTTGTGCTCCTTATGAGGGTTCCTGTGTATTATTCTCAAGATCAGAGGATATAAAGAAATCGATATCTTTAAACTGTAAGATAAAGACTAAAGAAGGAGAAGAGATCCATGCATTGAAGAATGCTGCTCTCCTTTATGATAAGGATAGAAGAATTATTGGTGGGATCGAATCGTTCTTAGATATATCTAAGGAGATTGCACTTTCAAATGAACTCGCCAGACAGATAGAATTAGGCAGGGTAGATGGACTCACTGGACTTTATAATCATAGGTATCTTCATGAAAGACTGGAGGAGGAACTAGCTAGGGCAAAAAGGTATGGCCATAATCTATCGCTCCTTATGATAGATATAGACCATTTTAAGTTTTACAATGATACCTATGGACATCTAATGGGCGATAGGGTCCTTAAAGAATTGGCTGAGGTCCTAAAGATGCAGATAAGACATTCTGATATAGTGGCAAGGTATGGTGGTGAGGAATTCTGTGTGGTCCTTCCATACCACATAAAGGAGGAGGCATTCATAGTAGCAGAGAGGATAAGAGAGGCAATAAAGGCATATCCATTTTTATATGAGGAATTTCAGCCAGAAGGGGATTTGACTGTAAGTATAGGTATAGCTACATTTCCAAATGATGCCTACGATAGAATTTCCCTTATAGACTGTGCTGATAAAGCACTCTATAGGGCTAAAAATGAGGGAAGGAATAGAGTAATAAGATATTCAGAAGAACTGAATAGGATTAAAGATGAAAAGAGGTGATAAGTTATGGAATATTGTATAGGTATTGATGCCGGTACTACAAATTTGAAGGTCATTCTTTTTGACCTTGATGGTAATATCGTTTCCTCTGCGTCTAGCCCAACACCTGTTTTGGTAGAGGGAAGATTTTCCTACTTCCTCCCTGATAAGATCTGGGAAATAATAAAAGGACTGATAAAGAAGGTGGCGGGAGAGGTAATGGTAATGTAGCAAGTATAGCAGTGACAAGTGTGGCTGAGTCTATGGTTCCAATTGGAGAGAATGATGAAATACTCTTTCCTGCCATCGCCTGGTATGACGAGAGGACTGTTGAACAGATGGAATGGCTCTTGGAGCGCATTGATCCTCAAACCCTTTATAATATCACCGGTTTGAGGGTTCAACCTATATATGGAATAAATAAGATCCTCTGGATGAAGAAATATCATAGGGATGTTTATGAAAAGGCAAAGATATGGTTACCAGTATCTGATTTTATCGCCTATATGCTCTGTGGAGAGATAGCTACTGACTATTCTCAGGCATCAAGGATAATGGCTTTTGACCTAAATAGGATGGAATGGTCAAAGGAGATTCTTGAAAGGGCAGAGATACCAATGGAGATATTACCTAAGCCAATGCCAAGTGGAACATTATTGGGCAAGGTTAAAGATCCTTTCGAGTTAGGGCTAAAACCAGAGACAATAGTAGCAGTTGGTGGACATGACCATGTATGTGGTGCATTTATAAATGGTTGTTTCAGAAAGAATATAGGTTTAGATTCTATGGGGACTGCTGAGAGTTTCCAGATAAGTACCGACAAGCCTCCTTTGAATTTGGAGGTTAAAGAGAGGGCAGATATAACAGTAGGCGCCCATGTGGCAAGAAACAAATACTATATGCATGTAGCGATACCTTTTTCTGGGGGACTTATCGAATGGACCGCTAGACTTATGCAGACATTGGGGAATAATGAGAAAACAAGTAAAAATCTATTCGATGAATTCTCTTCTTTAGCAGAAAAGTCTCCAATTGGAAGTAATGGACTCTTCTGTGTTCCCCACTTTTTAGGAAGTACTGTCCCAAAGAGGGATCCTCAGGCTCGTGGAGTATTCTTAGGCTTGAAGAGAGACCATACCCCTATGGACATAGCTAGGAGTGTACTAGAAGGTCTTTCTTTCGAAGCAAGATTAGCATTCAATACCCTTGAAGAGTTTGAACCTATCGATAAGATAATTGGGATTGGAGGGGGGTCCAAAAATCTCACCTGGCTTAAGATAAAGGCTACAGTGATAGATAAGGTGATTGAAGTCCCTAAGGTTACAGAAGGCACTGCTATGGGAGCTGCATTCTTAGGCGCATTAGGGGCGGGGTTATTCAAAAATGAGGATGAGGTTGTAGATAGGACCTACAAGGTAAAGATGTCTGTAGAGCCAGATAAAAAGTCCTCCTCCATCTATAGAGAACTTTTTGATAAGATATATACCAAGATCTTCTATGCTACTCAGGAATTAGACCATATTATAGATGAGGAATTTCGTAAATTATGAAGAGGACAATAATAAAGAATGGAGTAGTTGTCATCCCTGAAGAGGGTCTTATTGGTGAAAGGGACTTGTTGATAGAAGAGGGTACTGTAACCTGTATTGGNAGAGGTATTCATAAAGAGGATGCTGAAATCATAGATGCCAGTAATAGGTATGTGATACCAGGCCTTGTAGATATCCATGCCCATTTAAGAGACCCGGAAGGAGAGGAGGAAGATATAATCTCTGGTACCAGCGCCTGTGCAAAAGGGGGGGTGACCTCTGTATGTTGTATGCCAAATACCAATCCTTGTATGGACAATCCAACTATTGTGAAGTACGTGGTGCTTACTGCCCAGAGGTATGGAAAGGTAAGGGTTTATCCGATTGGTGCTATGACAGTAGGGAGGGAAGGTAAGGTCTTGGCGCCATATGACAGGATGAAAGAGGCAGGTATTGTGGCAGTATCTGATGATGGCAATTGGGTAGAGGACCCTATGGTGATGAAATCTATACTGGAATCTTCAAATCTGTATAACCTTCTTCCTATCTCTCATTGTGAAGATAAGAGGATCTCTATGAATGGGGTTATAAATGAGGGTATGGTTTCTCTAAAACTGGGATTACCAGGAATTCCTTCTCTTTCAGAAACAATTGCCGTAGCGAGGGACGTCATTATTGCAAAGGAAACTAATTCCAGGGTTCATATAGCCCATATATCTGCAAAAGATTCTGTAGGAATTGTAAGGATAGCTAAGGACCTGGGAGTAAGAGTAAGCGCTGAGGTTACCCCTCATCACTTCATCCTTACAGAGGATGAGATATTGAATGGGAAAAAAGGATTAAAGGTAAACCCTCCCCTGAGAAAGAGAGAAGATAAGGCATCCATTATAGAGGGGCTGAAGGATGGGACTATAGATGTAATAGCTAGTGACCATGCACCTAGAAAGACCTCTGGAGGAGACCTTCTGAATGATCCGTTTGGGATATCTAGTATAGAGATTATGCTCCCATTAGCTTATACATTTCTAGTAAAAACAGGACATCTATCGTTTTTAGAGCTTATAGAGAAACTTTCCTATAATCCTTCTAGACTTTTAGGTATAGATGGGGGAAGTATATCTGTAGGTAAGAGGGCTGACCTAGTAATAGTTGATACTAGCACTAAAGAAACTGTAAAGGTAGATAGTTTCTTATCTAAGGGTAAAAATTCCCCATATGATGGTTTAGAACTATTTGGTTGGCCTGTAATGACTATAGTTGGAGGAAAGATTGTATATGCCAGGGATATATAATTGTAAGGTGATAGAGAATAAAAGAGAAGGTGCTCTATTTTTTATGGAGTTACAACTTGAAGAACCCATACCTGCTAGGCCAGGGCAGTTTTTTCTTATAAGGATAGAGAGAGAGGATATCCTTTTAAGAAGGGCATTCAGTATATTTGATTTGGAGGAAGACAGATTAAGTTTTTTGATTCGAGTGGTAGGTAAGGGTACTAGATGGCTTTCAGAGAAGAAAAAGGGAGATATATTGAATATCTTTGGACCACTTGGTAACGGGTTTTCTATAAGAAATGGAAGGTGTCTCCTTGTAGGAGGAGGGAGTGGGATAGCTCCATTGTACTATCTAGCTAAGAATTTGAAAGGGAGAATAGATTTTCTCCTTGGTGCAGAAACAGGGTCGTTTTGGAGTGAGGATTTGATAGAAAGATTCTCTTCTCTAGGAAACGTGGAGCTTGTTACCGAAGATGGCTCTATAGGAAGGAAAGGGCTTTTAACAGAATATATAGGAGATGGTGTAGATTATATATATGCCTGTGGCCCTTTAGAGATGCTAAAGGGTATAAAGAGTCTAATCCCAGGTGAGGCCTCTCTAGAAGCTACTATTGGCTGTGGAATTGGTGCCTGTAGAGGGTGTACCGTGGAGATGGCTGATGGAAGTTATAGGAGGATATGTAAGGATGGTCCGATCTTTGACCTAAAGGAGATTGTAGGATGAATTGGAACCTATGTGATATAGAACTAAGAAGTCCTTTAATAGCTGCTTCTGGTCCTCTTGGTTGGGGTGAGGAATTTTTTGAAAGCTTTTCTACTAGAGGATTAGGGGCATTTATTCCTAAAACAGTTACCATTAATCCTAGAAGAGGGAACCCTCCTCCTAGGTTGATTGAATCTCCAAGCGGATTAATAAACTCTATAGGCTTGGAAAATGATGGAATAGAGGAATGGCTTAAATTAGAACCTCTTTACAGGTCTTTGGATATACCTGTAATAGCTAGTATAGCTGGAAATTCTATAGAAGAGATAACTAAACTTGGTTCTATAATAGAAGACCTGGATTACATATCTGGGATAGAACTAAATCTATCCTGTCCGAATGTAAGAGGAGAAAATTGGAGTAATAACCCTGAGGATGTATTCATTGCTACTAGTGCATTGAGAAGGGTTTATAGAAGTCCTATCTTTGTAAAACTGGCACCTAAAGACCCTATTCTTCCTTTTGTAGAATCGGCAATAAACGGAGGGGCTAATGGGCTTACCCTTTTTAATACTCTTCCAGCCTATAGATGTATCAATGGAGGACTTTCTGGACCTGCTATAAAACCCGTATATATAAGGCTTATAATGGAGATAAAAGATAAGGTTAAGATCCCTATAATGGCTTCAGGTGGGGTAATTTCTGCCTCTGATGTAGTCGATTATCTCGATCTTGGGGTTAGTGCTGTTCAGATAGGTACTGCATTTTTCAGAGACCTAGATATAGCGGAAAGAATATATAAAGAGTTATTAGGTATTTATTTGAGATGAAAGATTGGGATCAGAAGTTTACTTAAGTTTTTTATCCTTAGGCAGATATCTCCTGGTCATCTAGGGTAGTGAGGGTGTTGAGGATCTTAAGGTTTATTTCTTCACTCTTTTTTACTTCAATAGCAAAGGGATTAGGCTTTGGCTCTCCACATATGTCGGTTCCTATTATCATATCTTTAGGTATATTAGAAAGGGTTTCTAAGAGATAGGTAACTGTAAAATCCCCTTGGTCCCAGTTAGTTTTCAGAAAGGATGGGTCTAATATATCTTTGTCTATGCTTATGTAGATGGGGTATCCTTCTCTTATTAACGATTTGAGCTGCCAGAGCCTATCGTCTAATTTTTGAATTCTATCTCTATCTTGTATCTTTTCTGGACCTATATATAAAATACCTTTCAGATTTTTAAGTTTGAGTGCATCATTTATCCATGAGCCACAGCTGATAAAGCCGTCAAATGTTTTCTTGATATCAAGGTGTTTGTCTATTAGGATCAAGTTAAATAAATCCTTAATACGTCTTAGAAATAAATAGGTTATATAATGGAAGTCCCCACTACCCATAAATACTACAGGATTTCCAAGGTAAGGAATCTTGGTATCTAATTCTTCTAGCTTCTCTATGGGGCATAGATATCTTGTTCCTCTGATATCTCTTAGGTCTATCTCATTGCATAGTCCTCTTAACCTAGTCTGATAGAGATATATATCATCGAAGTGAATAATAAATAGCCTATTACTCTTCATCCTCCTATTTTTAAATCTTATCTCTTATGAATTCAGCCATCTTTTTATCTACCTTATTTATATGATTTATCCACCAATCGATCAATAGATGATTCATTTGGACTGATATACTAACTCCAATCCCCTCTCTTTCTATCCTGTCTTTCAAGGCATTAAACTCCTGAGTATATTTTCCATGAAACCTTATCATACTCATTTTTATGGGCATATCCCCTCCTTAATAATTCTTATTAATTTGATATTATTTTATAATATAGGTCAATAGGTTNTATCGTTCTGCCGAATAAATACCTGTTATATGTTATAATATTTCCAATGAGAATGTTTCACGTGAAACAATGGAGAAGGATATGGGAAAGATAATAGCTGTTGCTAACCAAAAAGGTGGGGTTGGAAAAACCACTACGGTAATAAATTTGGGATTTGCTTTAGCAGAATTTGGAAAACGAGTACTTCTTGTAGATGATGACCCTCAGGGGAATACTACCAGTGGGATAAAAGAAGAGAGGAATTTAAAGCCAAGCCTCTATGAGGCGTTGATATATGAAATTCCAGCAAAGGATGTAATATACACCTTAAGGAATGGGGAAAGTTCTGTAAGAGATAATATCGACCTTATCCCATCCAACCTAGACCTGGCTGGGGCAGAGATAGAACTGGTGTCAGCATTCTTAAGGGAATTAAGACTTAAGAAGGTTTTAGAACCTATAGCTAATAGCTATGATTATATCTTTATTGATTGCCCCCCATCTTTAGGACTTCTTACCATAAATGCTCTATCTGCTTCACAGTACGTGCTTATACCTTTACAGTGTGAATATTACGCTTTGGAAGGTATATCTCAACTATTAAGGACTATCGATCTCGTAAGGAAGAATCTGAATCCTAGTTTAGATATCTTTGGGGTACTTTTGACTATGTATAATAGAACTATATTAGCTCAACAGGTGTTAGAGGAGGCAAGGGAGTTTTTTAAAGATAAGGTATTTAATACAGTAATTCCGAGAAACGTTAGGTTAAGTGAGGCTCCTAGTTTTTCAAAATCTATCTTTGAATATGCCGGAGATTCCTCAGGAGCCATCGCCTATAGAGAACTGGCGAAGGAGCTGATAAAGATTGAATAGTGAAAGAAGATTAGGAAGAGGGCTATCTGCCCTGATATCTTCAAAAGAGGAAAGGACGGTTCATGAGATTGAACTAGAAAGAATATCGCAAAATTCTAACCAACCAAGAGAAACCATAGAAGAAGAGACCATACAGAAACTGGCAGACTCGATAAGACAGAAGGGTATATTGCAACCGATATTGGTAAGAGATAAAGATGGTAGATATGAGATAGTGGCTGGAGAAAGAAGATACTTAGCTGCAAGGTTATTAGGGCTTAAAAAGATACCTGCTATAGTATTAGAGATCGATGAACGAGAAGCATATGAGATATCACTTATAGAGAATATCCAAAGGGAAGACTTAAATCCTATAGACAAGGCGAATGCATTTCAAAGCTATATAGAGAAATATGGAGTGACACATGAAGAATTGGCAGAGAGATTGGGGGTAAGTAGAACAGAGATAACCAATCTTTTGAGGCTTCTAAAACTTCCTTTGGGGATACAGGAAAAGATAAAAGTTGGTAATTTAACATATGGACATGCCAGGGCACTATTAGGGATTGAGGACCAGAGGCTCCAGGATGACCTAGCACAAAAGGTTATAGATGAAAAACTTTCGGTAAGGGAGACCGAGGAACTTGTAAAGAGGAGAAGTAAATGGGGAGAAGACATCCCTGAGATAAAAGCCATAGAGAATAGGCTACAAGAATACTTAGAAACTAAAGTAAAAATTAACCCGAGGTCCCCAGAGAAGGGAAGGATTATCATAGAGTACAAAAGTTTAGAAGAACTAGAAAAGATTATAGGAAAGTTTTATGAGTAGAATCTTTTGGAGATAATATTTAACAAACAGCTTGCATTTATATTAGATTTATAATAAAATTAGTCCCTGTATGAAAAGATTAGATGCTGAGATACTAGGTAATCTGTTATTAAGAATAAATAGAAGAGTTAGTTTAGTACTCTTTGTCTTATTCCTATCTATTATCTCTCTATGTATTCTTGTGGCAAATCCAGTAATATCAGTCTCTATAGGTTCAGTTCTTCTTTTTGTTTCTTTCTTAATTATTAGACTCCTTATTAAACCTCTCTATGAAATATTAGATATCTATAAGGAAAAAGAAGATTTTGTAAGAAAGTTTGAAGAATTTGCAGACCGTGTTGGAGGGATAGCCTCAGGTGGTTTTAGAGAAGCAATTTCTGTAGAAGAGAATGGAGCAATAGGTAAGCTTTCTCATGCATTTAATTCNCTTTTGGAGAGCACCAATAACTTTATAAAAGAGTTAGATTCTCTCTCTGAGAGGACTCTTAGCTCAAGTAGGCAATTAAATGACACTATTAGGCAGACTTCAAATGCAATGGAAGAGGTGAATATTGCCCTACAGAATCTTACAGAAGAAACAGGTAATCTNAATGCAAATATTGAAGAAATTGCTGAAGGAGCAAGGAAGGTTGATAATCTAGTGCAGGATGGAATTTCCCAGATAAACGATATGGAAAGACAGATGAAGCAAATAATGCAGGCTGCAGAAGAGACAGCAGTAATGATAAATGAACTGAATAAAATATCGGGAGAGATTGAAAAGATAGTAGGTGTGATTTCTAATATAGCCGAACAAACAAACCTCCTTGCACTAAATGCAGCTATCGAAGCGGCACATGCTGGTGAACAGGGTAGAGGCTTTGCTGTTGTTGCCAATGAGGTGAGGCAGNTGTCATATCAAACCCAAGATTTGCTTAAAGAGATTAGGAATATGATAGGTAATCTTTCTGACCAGATGTCTAATGCGGTTANAGTAATTAAGTCTGGTAATCAGCAGGTAGCAGAGGGCGAGAGATTCTTGAGTGAGGTCACTAATACATTTAAGATAATAGCCGAGAGGGTGCAAGACATAGCAGATAGGATTGAAATGACAGCAAAGTCTAGTCGTGAGATAACTATAGGAAGCAGAGAGATATCCTCTGCCTCAGAACAACAGATGATTGTAAATGCAAGGCTTACAGATATGGCAAGTAATCTAGCAGATATAGCCACAAAGCTAAAGGATAGATTAGCCGAGACTCAGGTAGGTGCTTATAATTTGGAGATCAATCTGGATGAATTTGATAGAGAGCTAGGCAGTATTAATGAGATAAAAAGAAGGGCTTTAAAGAATGAGCTGAAGATTAATAATGAATTTATTATAGGAGTAATTGCTAGACTTGAACCTGTCAAAGGTCATAAGTTTTTGATTGAAGGGTTAAAACCATTGTTCTCTAAGTATAAAGATCTCTTGTGCCTTATAGTTGGTGACGGTTCTTTAGAGAACGAGTTAAAGCAGATTGTTGCAAGAGAAGGTCTTGTAGATAAGATACGCTTTCTTGGATACCGCGGGGATATACCTCAACTACTGAGTATTATAGACTTAATTGTCCTCACCTCTGAAAAAGAAGGCGTTCCTCCAAAGATTATTTGTGAGGCTCTAGCAGCTAGGAAGCCTGTTGTCGCAACCAACACTGTTGGTTCAAGATATCTTGTAAGAGATAGAGAAAACGGTATATTAGTAAACTACGGAGACACTAAAGCGCTGATGGATGCAGTAGATTTCTTCATTAAGAATCCAGAAAAGTGTAGAGAATATGGACAAGTTGGGAGAAGACTTATTGAGGAACTAGTCAAGGAGAAATAATAGGGATTCAAGATTTGCCTGAGGTAGGATGGATAAGTGGGCTTTAAGCCTTCCTTAATTCCTCTAAACTAGAGTATCCCAGGTGTGCATCTAATTCTCCCTGTAGAATAGCCTCTATCATTTCTTTCTCCGGGTTTGAAATAAATTCTCCAACATCTTCCATGTTTTTTAAGTTATTCTCATCTATCTCCGAAGATCCTTCCAACCTATAAGCCTTATACCTTCGTCTTGGATTACTTTGAATACTTCCTCGTCTCTAAAGAGTTCAAATTCCATATAACGCTTTTCCCAGTGAGGATTTATGGCCTTCAATTCTTCTGTGGCTAATCCGGGATGTATATAAAGTTCACTCACTCCACACTTTAAGTTTCTAAGCATCTGAATTACTTTCTTCTTAAATGTATCATAATCTTCTCCGTCTTCTAGAGAAAAAGGATAGGATAATAGATAATCTATAAGTCTTACACCCTTTCTATCTGCAAGGTCAATAATTCTTTCATAGTTAGCAATAGCCTCTTTAGGTAGTTCCTTTCTGGTCTCTTCGGTTAAATTTCTAGGGAGTCTAAAAGGAAAATTGTACTCCTGGCAGAATTCAAAAACGATGTCTAAAAAACTATTACCATACGTTAGTCCGTATAAGCTCCCCATATGGTTATCCAGATGAGACACATTTATACCAAGACCCAGGATTAATTCGATCTGATTTTTAATCTCCTCCCTTACTTCCTCCCTTATAGCTTTAAGTTCTACCTCTTCTGCCCTTTCTGGAAAGTAACCCTCTTTAGTTATAAGAGACCCTACAGGCTTACCCTTTGTTACTGGTCCCCACTTGTATAGTTTCCATTCACTTGTAAAGGTTAGATGTACTCCAATGTCTGCATCTGGATGTGATTTATAATACTCTGCTACCTCTTTTATCCAAGGACACGGAGCCATCAATGTACTAGACGTTATAAATCCACTCTCAAAGAGTTTGAATATTGCCTGATTGGATGAATGACACATTCCAAGGTCATCAGCATTAATTATAAGATACCTCTCATTCTTAGATATCTTGATACTCATCTTTCTAACCTCCAAAGTTTTTTATCCTGTCCCTTTACCCAGATATACTCTTCATAGAGTAAACTTATCATCTTTTTATCTATCCCACATTCCGCACGTGTCATACTCAATTATAATATTTTTCACACTGAAAAGTTTGGTAGAACCATACTCATAGATCCTATTTAAAGTCCTTCCTACTGTATCCTCGTTTATATCTTCAGTAAGGATTCCTCTTCCGAGTAGTCTCTCTATGGGTAGGAAGCCTTCTTTAATTCCTCTAAACTAGAGTATCTTTAGCATCCTCCACAGTAGAGCTACTAAAGTAGGGGATAATTTATCGCTAGAGAGAACTTTAAATGTAGTCAATTGGACTTTTCCTTTTCCTAATTTAGTTTCAACAATAAAGTTCATAGGGTTCGTTATCCAACCTATTACCATTCCACTTAATGTTGATTTTCCAAAGTCCACATCCCCAGCTAGGAATATATCAGGCATATCATCTATAAATCTATAGTCTAAGAATAGAGGGAATGTATCCCCTGCCAATTTAGGTGAAATTATACCAAGACCTCCTACCCAGTTCCCCTCAAGAGGTCCTGAGCGTCTTAAGGAGAGATAATTAGAAAAACCCATATATTCATAGGCAGAGTCTATTATTGTGTTCTTTCCTTGTTTTATAAGGCTTTTAAGATTTTCATCTATAATATTAGAACATATAATATCGGCTTCTTTTATATCATAAAGTTTAACCCCTAAAGACTTGAGTATGGTTTTTGATTTTTCATCATATCCAGCAAGCTTTAACTTTATATTTTTTAGGAGGTCCTTAGGTACGACAAAGAGGTCTATAGAGTTTTGGCTTATTAATTTACCATCAGCAATAAGTCCCAAAGAGATAGAGTAGTTTCTTGGTTCTTTGATAGAAGGTATCTTGAATTTAATGTTTCCAATCTCATTAAGTCCGTAATGGACCTTTATGTTTTCTAAACTATCTGAAATATCTGTTCCTATCAATTGCCATTTAAGAGTTACTTCATCATATTGTTTATTTGAAAGATGAGAGAAAAGTACTGGAATGTTTAATTTTTCTCCGCTCCAGACTCCAGTAGGTCTTTCTTTTGGAAAGACCAAATCAGGAGTATTTATG
>JGI24721J44947_10001322_pt1 | contig 35045 bp, 34 predicted proteins | sample YelNatPaOPGAMG01_FD_44947 | JGI IMG/M metagenome (IMG submission 44947) | reverse complement strand
ACTACAGGTGGTAAAGAGGGGCCAAATTGTGTCGTTCTTGTCTAATAGTTCCTATTGACAAATGAAAAGCAAAATGTTATATGTTATTAATAAGTTACTGTATAAGTAACTATTGAGGTGTTAAAATGAAAATAGAAACAATTTTACTTCATTACGGTTATAAGCCAGATGAGAATAAATCTCAAGCGATACCTATATATCAAACCTCTTCCTATAGATTTGATTCTATACACGATGCGTATGATTTGTTTAACTTAAATAAACAAGGCTATATCTATACAAGAATTAACAACCCCACAGTGCAGATTTTGGAGAATAGACTTACAGCAATGCATAATGCGAAAAGTGCACTTGTTGTATCATCAGGTCAAGCGGCTATTGCATATTCTATTTTAAATTTAGCATCATCAAAGGATAATGTTGTAAGTAGTAAATATTTGTATGGTGGCACTTATAATTTATTTAAGTATACATTGAAAAAATTTGATATAGAAGTTAGATTTGCGCAAACAAATGACCCTCTTGATTTTAGTAAGCTCATAGACGATAAAACCAAAGCAATATATATTGAGTCTATTGGTAATCCTACAAATAGAATAGCTGATTTTAAAAAACTATCTTTGCTTGCTCATGATAACAATATACCACTGATAGTCGATAACACGGTAAGCCCAATTGTATTTAATCCATTTGATTTTGGAGCAGATCTAGTCGTATACTCTCTAACAAAATTTATAACTGGAAATGGTACAAGCATAGGTGGTGCAATTATAGAAAAAGGTGGTTTTAAGTGGGATAACCCTAGATTTAAAGATGAGTTTAGCTTCGATGAATCCTATCATGGTTTGTCATACAATGAAAGATTTAAGGATGCAGGCATTTTTACGACAAAAGCCAGATTGCAGCTGCTAAGGGATATTGGCGCTTGTATTTCTCCATTTAACGCATTTTTAATTCTGTTGGGTTTAGAAACTTTGTCTCTTCGAATTGAAAGACACTGCGAAAATGCTTTAAAGGTAGCAAGTTTTTTGTCTAACCACCCCGCAGTTAGCTGGGTAAATCACTTGTCTTTAAAAAACCACCCTGATTATAATCTTGCCAATGAATACTTTAAAAAAGGATTTGGAAGTATAATAGGCTTTGGTGTCGTAGGTGGTTTTGAAAAAGCGAAAGCTCTTGTTGAAAATTTAAATTTAATCATCCATTTAGCCAATATAGGTGATGCAAGGAGTTTAATCATACACCCAGCAAGCACAACACATAGTCAATTAAGCAAAGAAGAGCTTAATGAAGCTCAAATAGGAGAAGACTTCTTGAGATTATCTGTAGGCATTGAACATGTTGATGATATTATTGAAGACCTAACGCAAGCTCTGGAGAAAATATGAGTACAGTTGTATCTGTAAACATAAGTAAAGCTAAAGGTGTTCCCAAAGAGCCTGTAGAAAAAGTCACTGCTATAAAAAATTATGGTTTGTTTGGTGATGCACACGCTTTTAAAAACTCCGATAGGCAAATAAGTTTTTTGGATTTTGATGAAATTATGGATTTTAAAAATGATTTATCGTTTGGATCATTTGCTGAAAATATTACCGTTAGCGGTTTGTGCAACGAAACAATTTTCTTAGGCTCTATAATAAAAATTGGAAATACTATCGTAAAAGTTACACAAATTGGCAAAACTTGTCATAATGAGTGCAATATAAAAAAACTTTTAGGTTCGTGCATAATGCCAAAAAAAGGTATTTTTGGTGTTATTCTAAAAGGTGGGCTTATAAAACCCAATATGGTTATTGAGGTAATTAATGGAAAAGATTTTTATAATAGATAAACCTCTTGATCTTGAGTGTAAAAAAACGCTATATCCACCAATATATATAGCTTACGAAACATATGGAATGCTAAACACGGACAAAACCAATGCAATACTCGTATGTCATGCATTAACGGGCAGCGCTTGTGCTTATTCTGATAATACCGATAAAAAAGGTTGGTGGAATATATTAATAGGTCCTAATAAGGCGCTTGATACCAACAAGTACTTTATAATTTGTTCTAATGTTTTGGGTAGCTGTTATGGTTCAAGTGGTCCAAGTTCTATAAACCCAAAGACTAACAAACCTTATGCTCTTGATTTCCCATTTGTAACAATAAAAGATATGGTTGAAGCACAAAAGTTACTCGTTGAGCATTTAGGTATAGAAAAATTATTGTGCGCAATTGGAGGCTCAATGGGAGGCATGCAGGTACTACAGTGGGCAAAAAGCTACCCATATATGGTTAAATCTGTTGTTGCAATAGCTACAACTCATAGACACAATGCTGTCCAAATTGCATTTAACGAGGTAGCAAGACAGGCTGTTATAAATGATCCTGAATGGAATAATGGAAATTATTACTCGCAAGGTTTTCCAAAATATGGACTTGCTGTGGCTAGAATGGTAGGCCATATTACTTATTTAAGTCAAAATTCAATGCAAAAAAAATTTGGACGAAATCTAGTAAGCGACAAGATGGGATTTAACTTTTCTGTTAATTTTCAAGTAGAAAACTACCTGCACTATAAAGGTGAGCAATTTACTCAACGTTTTGATGCTAATTCATTTTTATATCTTACAAAGGCAATAGATTATTTCGATTTGCAACAAGATTACCCAACGTTGGAAGATGCTATGGTTTGCGCAAAAGATGTAAAGTTTTTGATATTATCTTTCTCGTCTGATTGGCTTTACCCAAAGGAACAATCTAAGTATTTAGCAAATGCTTTAGAATCAATAGGTGCAAATGTAAGTTATAGAAATATAAATTATGGTTATGGCCACGATTCTTTTTTGCTCGAAAGCGCAGAACAAAATTTTATTATCGGAAGTTTTTTAAGATTTGTATGAGAAAGGATTTTAAGATAATTTTTTCGCTTATTAACAATAATTCGAAAGTACTTGATTTGGGTTGTGGTAGTGGTGAGTTGCTTGAGTTGTTAATGAGTAAAAAAAATGTAACGGCCAAAGGTATTGAAATTGATCCAAAAAAAGCTTCAGAAAGTATTGCAAAAGGCATAAGCATTTATGAAGGCGACATGTTCGAAGTGCTTCCAAATTATAAAACAAAGTCCTACGATTATGTAGTTTTAAGTCAAACGCTCAGTGAAGTATCTGACCCAAAAATAATATTATTTGAATCATTAAGGGTTGGAAAAAAGGTTATAGTTAGTTTTTCAAATTTTGGTTATATATTAAATAGATTTAGCATTTTACTAAAGGGTAGGATTGTCGAAAAAGCGCTCTATGAATACTGCTGGCACGAGAAAAAATACTTTCATCCATTCAGTATTTTAGAATTTGAACAATACTGTTTTCAAAATAACATAAGAATCGTCAAAAAAAATTTAATCTTTGGGCCTGTTTTATTTAAGCATTATCCTAACTTATTTGCCAAGCATGCAGTATTTTTATTAGAAGCATAAAGTAATTTCCACAATTTTTACAACTCATACAAGAGATTCCTATTTGTATGGCATTTCTATTTCAATAGGCAACATTTTTACCACTACAGTTTAAAAAGTTGTTTTAGTTTATATCCATTTGTCAAGTCAAAAAATTCTAATCTCTATTACTCATTTACGCTACTTTAAATATTTTCTGGTAGCCATTAAATATATCAAAATCATAGTTTGGGTATACAAATAAAAAGAATAAAAATTATAACTTTAGGGCCTCTTTCATCCAATTAAAATAATCAAGATCACCATCTTCAATATTAATTTGTATGATTTCGGGTACCTCATATGTATGAAGCGATTTAATTGCTTTTTTAACTTCATCAAACAAGCTTTTGTGTGTTTTGATAATGCAAATCCATTCTTTAGTATTTTCAAATTTATTTTTATATATATAAAAACTTTCAATAGGGCCAGAAATCTGACAGCAAGCTGCAAGCTCTTGTTCGACTAAAAATTTTNCAATGGTTATTAATGTTTCTTTTGAGTCTGCCGNCGTCGATACAACAATAAAACCACTCATGTGTTTAATTTTAACAAAAATTCCCCCTNCTTGAAAGCAGGGGGAGGAGGTATATGCAAACAAAGAGGGGGACTTATTAAAAGATTAAGTAAAGANTATTTGACCATCCAAAGACATCTCATAAAACTGACCTACAGTTACAATATCATCCAACTGTTCACAAAAGTCCTCTTTTTTTAGGTGAAACATATCAACTGTGGCTTTGCAAGCGTATATTTTACCGCCTGCATCATGTATCATTTCTATAAATTCACCAACTGGTGGTATATCAAGTTTTTCCATCTCCTTTTTCATTTGGTTTGTCACAAAGTTAGACATACCAGGCAATATGCCAACTAAAGATGGTATATGAAGTGCCGGGTTACCAACAGTTGCCACTTTTAGGTTATTCATTCGGTGTTTAATAATTGCATCTAAACCAAAAAATGTGAAAAATAAAATGGCGTCAATACCTTCCATTAAAGCACCATTTGCCATAATCAGGCCTGGGTATACACCTTCTAAGGATCCTTTTGATATAATAATAGAAACTTTACTCATAATAAAAACCTCTAAACACAACCAACAGGTTTTTTNATCCCNGCGATTTTAGCTGCTTTTTTAGCTGGTCCTTTGGGAAACAATTCATACAATTCTTTTGTTGATACACCGCTTTCTTTTGTAAGTTTTCTCATAGAAGGACCGCTACCATGCTCTTTAAACTCTTTTTGCATAAATTCAATTACAACCCAATGCCTGTCTGTTAATTGTTCAATTCCTTCTTGTTTGGCAATAACTTCTGCTACTTCTTTACTCCAATCCGAAAAATTCACCAAATAACCCTCATCATCCGTTTGTATGCTTTTGCCTCCAACAACTAAAACTCCCATAACACCTCCTACAAACTTCAATCATTTTTTTGTTTGAGATCGTTAAAGTTTTCCAAAAAGCTTAAAAAAAATCCTAAAATTGTTTTTATTTCCTTACTATTTAAAAGNTTTATCATACCAATAAATGACAATTCATNGGCTTTTTTTGCATCAGCTAATTTTAAAGCTTTGATGGTATTCACAAGTGTGTTGCTAAGGCTATTTANATCATCAATTGTAAGGTTTTTTACTAAATTATCCANTAAGTTTTTTACTTCTTTTAAAAANGAAAAATAACCAATTTTTTCTAAGTTATCCAAGTAGTCTTGCGTTGAAATTGCAATCTCNCTTGTTAAAGGTTCAAAAGACTCCCAAAAATCAATTAAGCTTTCCAATCTATTAAACAGTTTGGTCAAGTTATCAATATTTCGTGCAAGTTTTTTNATAAAATAAAATACACTATCTATGTTTGTGTNTTCTGAGATTTCTTCAAGGTTTTCTAATGCTATATCGTATACGCTCTCACCTATTTTCATTATATCTGCATTTAAATCTTCCATTGATTTTCTATGAGTTTTTTGAGCATATATTTCCTCTAAGACTATATCAAGTTTTTGACCAACTTCATTTAATTTTTCTTGTATATCATCCATATCATGCCCTCTTTCCTGCCATTGACATATGAGATTCTATTGGTAACTCAACACCTTTTAACAAATAATTCCAGTACATCCATCTAAACATTATTTTGCCATAATGATTCATAGCGGTTTCTTGTAAAAGCGAAAAAGGCCCTAAAGCAGGCAATGGGAATTTTCCAGGCAAAGGCTCTACATCGTAATTAAAATCAATCAATATACCCTTACCAAACCCTGATTCTATAAAACAATTAGCATGACCATCAAATTTGGCTCTAGGGGTTTTCCCTTCTATTACATCAAGAAAATTTTCAAAAAGAATATCGGAAGCAAAATGCGCAACCGAACCTGCTTTTGATGTTGGCAAATCAGCTGCATCACCTATAACAAAAATATTATTGAACCCTTTTGCAAGTAGAGTTTCTTTGTCTGTTGGTATAAAGTTTAATTCATTGCCTAAACCGCTTTNTGCTATGGCCCCATCACCTTTATTTGTAGGTATGCTAACCAAACAATCAAAATCTACTTTTATGNCATCATAAGATATTATTTGTTTGTTCTCGTTATCAACACGCTCTATGCTAAAATCTGGGATTAAATGTATATTTTTTTTCTGTAAAAAATCTCCCAACACACTTGCTGCTTTTGGTTTTGTGAATGCTCCAGGAAGCGGTGTAACAAAACTAATTTCAATTTTATCTCTTACGCCTTTTTTAGTAAAAAACCAATCTGCCAAAAATACAAATTCTAAGGGCGCAACAGGACATTTTATAGGCATTTCAGTAATATGTAAAACCAATTTTCCTTCATCAAAATGTCTAAAAAAGTTTGCAAGCTTTAATGCACCTTCTATGGTATAAAAATCAAATATATTTTTGTGCCACAAAATATCATTCAAACCTTCTGTTTCATTTGGATCTATTTTGCAACCTGTAGCAATAATTAAGCAATCGTAGGGCACTACTGCATTATTGTGCAAAATAACCCTATTTTTTTCTGAATCTATAACTTTTAATTTTTCTATAATTACTTCAACACCTGGTGGAAAAAAATCGCGTTTAGGCCTTATAACATCTTTCTTTGTGTACATATTGAACGGTATAAATAAAAAACCTGGTTGATAATAATGCGTTTCATACTCATCAATAATAGTAAACTGCCATTCATTTCTATCCAAAACATTATACAACTTATTAAGCATCATCGTTCCGCCAGCCCCACCACCTAAAATAACAAGACGCCTCATGAAACCTCCAAATAATTAGTTATTAACTTACTATAGATATACAAAAAAATGTGGACTTGTCAAGTCTTTTGTTTAAACACCACGCACGTATATTTTAGGCGTTTTATAGTTTAAAATAGTATACGATTGTAAAAAGTCAACTAAAACCCAATTAAAAAACCATAAAAATCCCCTTTCAAAAAACAATTATCAAGTGATATTTATATCTTTTCATTTAACCTTTTAATATATTCGTCTTTGTGAATATTTTACGAAAGGTCAAAATACAATAAAAAATACAAGTGGCTTTTTATAAGCTGATATATCGTGAGATAGATTGTAGGAATGGTAAAATCGTTTTTTTTAATTGTATCCTTTTTGCAATAAAGTTATGTATAATATTGGCTATAAAACACCTATGAGTGTTTATAAGACTACTATACAGAGAAAATCGTAAATGGGGAATAAGAAATTAGAAATTTTTGACTTGACAAAGGTATAAAGCTTTAAAAATTGTCCGATATATGTTCAACAAGGTTTTGAAGAAGAAAAAAATTTATTTCAAAGTTTTTCTAAGATTGGCTTAAAAACAAGTTTTTTAGTGGTGCCGAGGGTGGGAATCGAACCCACACGGGAGAAACTCCCAAGGGATTTTAAGTCCCTTGCGTCTACCAATTCCGCCACCCCGGCAAAAAGTAGGTAGCTTTGGAGGCGGCACCCGGATTCGAACCGGGGATCTGGGTTTTGCAGACCCGTGCCTTAGCCACTTGGCTATGCCGCCAGTTTGGGTCTGTTGATAAAAAAATGGAGCGGGAAACGGGACTCGAACCCGCGACCCCAACCTTGGCAAGGTTGTGCTCTACCAACTGAGCTATTCCCGCTCTACACCATACTATTTATATAAANTTTTTTTCAGTTGTCAATAGAAAAAATAGAATAACCATTTTTACATATTCTCCACAGCTAAGCCTATCCTTATTCCACCAAAGTGTTTGCCTTCAATAAACACAGGTACACCAATATCGCTGATTACTTCTCCTGTGTCTCTTGGGTAGGTTTGTATTATTAGGCTATCTGTGTTTCTTGCCACATTTAATCCTACAGTATCGTTAAATATTCTCATAGAACGATTTCCTGCAAGGTCTTTTTCGTAGTTGCCTGTTAGGGGTTTATCATATATAGAGTTGTGTGCTGCTATATAGCCGTTGTTGTCTGTAAGCAAGACATATCTAAAGTTTGGGTTCATGTTTAAGTACTTGTCTTCAATAGGCTGTATATGTTGCTTAAAAAAGTCTGTAAACCTAGTGCGGTATTTTTGCGGGTTTGTGTTAGGGACTGGTACATAGTTTCTATCCCAGATATCAGATGATGAAATTACGCCTTTTTTTAGTGCGTTTTCTATTGTTTCTGTCATTTCTTTAGCGCATTTGTTTGCAAGCTCTACAATTGTTTCTAGAGGGTTTCCTACTTTGACTTTCTTTAGAATATTTGCAGACTGCTCTGCAATTTTGCTTAAATCCAGACTCTTTGAGCTCACACTATCAAGACTGTTTGATATTTCTTTAACAGAATTTGCAAGGTATTCTACTGTTTGGGCTACTTCTTCTATAGAGCTTGATTGTTCTTCTGTAGCAGCAGTTATTGTATTGATCATATTGTTTGCTTGTGTGATTTTTTGTGCAAGGTTGTCAAAAGAAACAAGCATCTCTTCAACTGACTTTGTATTCTGCTCAATTGTATCTCTAATTGTCTTGTTTCTTTCGACAAGAATGTTAAAATTATCTGCAACAGAAGTTATAGTTTTTTCTATCTCTTTTGACTGCTTTTGTGTTTGTTCTGCAAGCTTTCTGATTTCATCTGCAACTACTGCAAAGCCTCTGCCGTGCTCACCTGCTCTAGCTGCTTCAATTGCAGCGTTTAGTGCAAGGAGGTTTGTTTGGTTTGCTATGTCGTTTATAATATTTACTATAGATAGAATATCGTCTATTTGAGCATGTAAGTTCTCCATAGAATGTTTGTTTTCATTTAAGACTTCTATTGAGTTTTGAGACGCTTTGCTTATGCTTTGTGTTGTTTTAATTGTTTGTTCGCTTATGGCACTTACTTCTTCCATAAACCTTAGAAAGTTTTCCATATTGTGCGATATGTCGCCTATGGCTTTTGTAGAATCGTTCATTGTTTTGTTTATCGCTTCTAGGTTGTCTTTGGTTTCGTTCATATGGTGCGTTATATTTTTAAGCTCAAAGTTGAATTTAGCGTTAAAAACGGAAGTTTTTGTTGCATTTGTAATAAGGTCGCTAAAGATAGACTTTGAAAAACGAACAAGCGTATTTATAAACTCGCCAAGCGAAGTGCAAAAACCAGGAACGCTGTAGTCTTTTGTTAAGTCATATACCTCAGATTTTGTAATTTTAGAAAAGAACTTATTGAGTGTTGTATTTGGCTTTAATAACCTGAAATAATAATAGGAAAAATTTAAGACAAGGAATAAAATTGACACGCTAATATAAAACCATATAAAATATAATTTAAATATTTCCCTAGTAGATGCGAACCATACAATATCAATCGTTAAGCACAATATAATCGTTATAATACTAAAAGCTATAGCTTCTCTAAAAATCACATTTTTTCTTTTATCATCCATAAAGAATATACCTAATATTTACTCCTTTAAGATTAGTACAGGTTGTTTTGATAATCTCAAAATTTTCTCAGTAGTGCTACCAAATACAATATTTTCTAACTTACTTTTACCATGAGTTCCAATTACAATTAAATCTATTTTGTTTTTCGAAGCAAACTCTATAATTTTTCTAAAAACAACCCCTTTTTCTATATACATAGTAACATCATTAAAATCATTAAAAAATTTATTTTTTATGTGCGTAAAATAATTCTCCGCTTCTTTTCTAATATTTAAATCAATTTGGTCAATTTGATCTGTAGATAAGGATGGTGCATAACCAATCGCCGCTTCTAAATTCTCAATTACATGGTAAATAAATAATTTAGNTTCATATACTTTAGCTATTGATTTTGCACACATTATGTGTTTTTCTGCAAACTCTGACAAATCAACAGGCACTAAAATATTTTTTGGGTTGAAATTTAACATAAGTTGCCCCTATTTTGGAATATTNGATAACTCATCAAGAATTTCATGAAATATATCCATTATATCTTTTTCACCTGNAATTTTAATCAATCTCATAGAATTTGCATAATACTCTACAAGAGGACTTGTATTTTCTTTATAAGTCTGCAGTCTTCTTTTTATAACATCTTCATGATCGTCGCTTCTTTGAATTAATTTACTACCACACTTATCGCATATATTTTCAACTTTGGGAGGATTGTATTTAATATGATAAACCGCATTACAAGATGGACATACTCTCCTGCCGCTAAGACGCTCTATAATGACTTCATCTTNTACATCGATGAAAACAACCTTTGATGTAGATAAATTGTTTTTTTGCAACATAGAATCCAGTTCTTCTGCCTGCTTTATCGTTCTTGGAAATCCATCTAATATAAAACCGTTTTTTGTATCTCCATTTTTAATTCTTTTCTCGATAATTTGAATTATTACATCATCTGGTACTAATTCTCCATTATCCATATAAGCTTTTGCTTTTATTCCTAAATCTGTTACCAGTGCAACTTCATTTCTTAAAATATCTCCTGTAGATATTTGAGGTATTGAAAATTCTTTTGCAATAAGTTCACTCTGAGTACCTTTACCAGCTCCTGGAGCTCCTAAGAATATTAAAATCATTTTAACCTCCTTATTTTTTGTGTGGTATAAGTCAAATACCACACAAAAAATATTTACATTCACTCAAATCTTTTCTTAAAATACAATATGAAATGGATTTGCGTAAAAAATAATCAACACAATAACAAGCATGTAGATAACAAGCGATTCAATCATAGCAAGACCAATCATCATAACGGTAAGCAACTTACCAGAAAGACTTGGGTTTCTAGCTGTACCCAATACTGTACCGTTAACTGCATGGCCTTGACCAATACCACCTCCGCCTGCAGCTAAGCCTAAACCTATAGCGCCACCCATAGCAACAAGCATATAGTATTCTTTGAGTGAGCTTGCAGCTTGTGGAGCCCCTGCTGCAAATGCTGGTACAGCAGCAAGTAACAAAAGTGCTGTTAAGAATAAGACCTTACCCTTCATAAAACCTCCTCACAATAAAAAATTGTTTACTCTTCATGGTGTGTTGCAACAGCATCTGCAATATAGAGTGTTGTAAGTAAAGGAAAGATAAATGATTGCAACACCGCAGCAAATAATATTAAAAACATAACTGGAATTGGCACAAGCGCAGGAACTAAAAAGAACAATACGGCCAATAGTAAGTCATCGCCGCCTATATTTCCAAAAAGCCTCACAGATAGTGATAAGATTCTTGCAAAATGACCAATTATTTCAACAGGTATCATTAGTGGCGTAAGCCACCATACTGGTCCCATAAAGTGCTTTATGTATTTTACACCATTGTGTTTTATGCCTAAATACTGGTAGTAAACAAACACCAAAATAGCCAAAGCAATTGTTGTATTCCAGCTAGAAGTTGGCGGGACAAACCAAGGTACAAGTTCTACTATATTTGAAAAAAATATAAATATGCCAAGCGAAGCTATAAGCTTGAAATGTTTTTTTGTTTCTTTTGGACCTAGTATATCTTCTACAAAATTATACATACCAGAAATAAATGCTTCTATAACATTTTGGAAATTAGAAGGCATAAACTTTAACGTTAAACGTGCACTTATAGCTAAGACAATAATAACAAGCATAATAAACCATGTAAAAACCATAAAGTTTGGCACATGAAGCATATTTGCTATAAATTCTAAAAAATTAGGTGCTTCCATTAGACCTCCCTATCTAACTTTTTTCTGTATAAAACAAAGTAAATGAAAACTGTAATAGGCATAATTGAAAAGCCTATTACCAAACCTACGAAGCTATACGCGAGCAACTTGTAACTTAAAATAATTAAAACAGCAATAGTGATAAGTCTTGCTATATTACCAAAAAAAGAAAACTTACCTCTTTTGACCCACCTAAAAGACATCNTTTTTAGTATAAACCAATCTATAATCGCTAATGCTCCACCCACCAAAACACCAACAAATAAGAAATTAATTACAAAAAACGTAACTAAAGCTACTATAAAATACAATATAACTAAAATAATTTCAAGTCTTTTTATTTGGTTCATTNTTATTCATTTCGTCTTTATTTATTTTTTTTGTTCCTATATATAAGTTTCTAAATGCTGCGACAATACCAAGAAATAAAAAGATGAGCAAAAGCCAGGGATGTGTTGATGGGAATTTTTTATCAAGAAAATAACCAATAAGGCCACCTATGAGTATAGAAAATACAAAGCTCATTCCAATTGTTGAAGCATCGTATAGGTTTTTATACAAATTATTGTNATTTTTTTTCATACTATAAATTTTGCGTCTTTAAGTTCTTTAAATATTTCCTCTGCGGCATTAATTGTCATTTCTATNTCTTTTTTTGAGTGTGCTGTTGATAAAAAGTTTGCTTCAAATTGGGATGGGGTAAAGTATATGCCTCTTTTTAACATGCCTAAAAAGAAATTTTTAAATAACCTTTCGTTTGATTTTATTACTTCAGAATAATTTGTAGGCTTATCTTCTGTAAAGAAGAATGTAAAACATGATGCAAAAGAATTTTCGTTTAGGGGAATATCGTATGTGTTTGCAAGTCCCATTATCCTAGAAACCAAAATTTGTGTGTTTAATTTCAATTGTTCATATGGGTTTGTATTTTTTAACATATCAAGTGTTGCAATACCAGCTTGGACTGCAATTGGGTTTCCAGATAGTGTGCCAGCTTGATATACTGGCCCTTCTGGGCTCACAAGACTCATAATTTCTCTATTGCCACCATACATAGCAAGGGGAAACCCTCCACCAATTATTTTGCCTAATGTTGTAAGATCAGGTTTTATGTTTTCTAATGTTTGCACACCGCCATAACATGCGCGAAAACCTGTTATAACTTCATCAAAAATGAGCAAACTATCGTATTGTTGTGTAATCTCGCGCAAAAATTGTAAAAAGCCAGGTTTTGGCAACACTACACCCATATTTGCGGCAATTGGCTCAACTATTACGCATGCGATGGTATGCCCATAATCCTGGAAGATTTTTTTTACAGTATCAAAGTCGTTATACTCACAAATCAATGTATGTTTTGCAATATCTTCAATAACACCCTTGCTAGTTGGCACGCCAAATGTAGCAGCACCAGAGCCAGCACCTACTAGCATACCGTCGTAGTGTCCATGATAGTTGCCTTTGAATTTTAAACAGTTTTCTCTCTGTGTAAAACCCCTTGCAAGCCTGATAGCGCTCATTACCGCTTCTGTGCCTGAGCTAACAAGGCGTGTTAGTTCTATTGATTCAAAAGCCTCTACTATTCTTTTTGCAAGTTCAATTTCTGCTTTTGTGCATGCACCGTATGTAAAGCCATTTTCTAAAGCTGTTTTTACTTTATTTATTATAGTGTTGTTTGCATGACCAAGTATATTTGGTCCAAAGCTTGAAACATAATCGATAAATTGTATATCATCTTCACTGTAGANGTATGCGCCTTTTGCCCTTTTGATAAAAATCGGGTCAATACCAACGCTTTTAAAAGCTCTAACAGGGCTATTAACACCACCTACAATGTATTTTTTTGCCTCTTCAAATAATTTCTTACTTTCATCAAACATTTTTACCTCAAAAAACTAAAGAAATACTCACCGTCTTTTCCCAAAAAGCTGACAGCTCTTTCTGGGTGTGGCATTAANCCTAATATATTGCCTTTTTTGTTGCATATACCTGCGATATTTTCAATACTGCCATTGGGGTTTGTATGCTCATTTATATTTCCATANCTATCGCAATATTTAAAAACAATCCTGTTTTCATTGTTGAGTTTTTTTAATGTCAACTCATTGCAGTAAAAATTACCTTCTTTGTGTGCAATAGGCATTTGNAAAACTTCTTTTTCAATATTTTGTGTAAATTTGCACACAGAAGGAAGCAATTTTATATAAACCTGTTTGTGTATGAAACGCAGATTTGTGTTTGTAATTAGAGCACCATCTAATAAGTGGAGTTCAGTCAACACTTGAAAACCATTGCAAATGCCTAATATATATCCGCCATATTTATCAAAATCAAGGAGCGTGCTAGCGAGTTTTGTAAACTTTGCCAGCGCACCAGCCCTTAAATAATCTCCGTAAGAAAAACCACCCGGTAGAATAATACAGTCGAATTCTTTTAGATTTGTTTCTTCATGCCAGATAAATCTTGTTTTAGCACCCATGTATTGAGCCGCAAAATCGCAATCATAATCACAATTTGTGCCTAAAAATCTAACTATCCCGACTTTCATAAATTATCTCATAATCCTCTATAATTTCGTTGGAAAGTATTTTAGATGCAAGTTGTTCTATAATACCTTTTGCATTTTCATTTTCGATTTCCACTTCAAAATACTTTCCGGATTTAATTTCAGTAAATTCTACGCCAAAGTAGTTGTTTGCAACTTTTTTTATAGCGTTGCCCTGTGGGTCTAAAACACCTTTTTTAGGTTTTACGATAATTGTTGCTTTCATTTTTTTACTCGTTTTAAGCAGCAAGCAATACTATTAGTATAGCTACTATGTTAATAATTTTTATCATAGGGTTAATGGCAGGGCCAGCCGTATCTTTTAGCGGATCTCCCACTGTATCACCTGTTACGGCAGCCTTGTGTGCCTCACTACCTTTACCACCGAAATTGCCATCTTCTATGTATTTTTTTGCATTATCCCATGCACCACCACCGCTTGTCATTGACACAGCCAAAAAGAAACCTGTAACAATAGAGCCAATAGACATAGCACCTAATGCAATAGGGCCAAACAAGAAATAAACAATGATTGGCGCAAGTACAGGTATGAGCCCTGGAGCCACCATTTTCTTAATTGATGCTTTGGTTACGATATCAACGCAAGCTGCATAATCGGGTTTTGCTTTTCCTTCTAATATACCTTTAATTTCCTTAAATTGTCTTCTAACTTCTTCCACCATTAAACCGCCAGCTTGTCCAACTGCTTCCATTGACATAGCGCCAAAATAAAATGGTAACAATCCGCCAAGCAATAAACCTACTATAACATAAGGATTACTTAAATCAAATCTTGTTAAATGCCCACCTATATTTGAGGAACTCAAAACCCTTGTGTATTCTGCAAATAAAACCAACGCAGCAAGTGCAGCAGAGCCAATTGCAAAGCCTTTTGTTACTGCTTTTGTAGTATTACCCACAGCGTCTAGAGGGTCTGTAACTTTTCTTACCGATTCATCTAGTTCAGCCATTTCTGCTATACCACCAGCGTTATCTGTAATTGGCCCATATGAGTCTATGGATATTATAATGCCCGTCAAAGACAACATTGAAGCAGCCGCAATACCTATGCCATACAAACCAGCTAATTGGAACGCAAAGTATGTTGTAAGTGCAATTACTATGGCTGGCAGTGCTGGCGCTTTATACATTACAGACATACCCTGAATTATATTTGTTGCATGACCTGTAACGGACGATTTTGCAATCGATTTGACTGGATTAAAACTATAGGATGTATAATACTCTGTAATTAACATAATAAGCCCGGTTAGTATCATGCCAAGAACACTTGTAATAAAAATATTTATTGTTGGATACTCTCCAATTGCTTGGGGTATAAAGCTATTCATTGCAAACCATATTGCAATAAGTGAAATAATGGCTGTTGCAACCAAACCTTTATAAAACGCACCCATAATGTTGCCAGATTTTCCTACTTTAACAAAAAAAGTGCCAATTATACCAGCAACTGATGCGATTGATACGATAAGCAATGGAAGCATGCCAGCAATACCCATTAGATTCTTTGGATCAAACAAAGAATGTCCCAAAATCATAGCCGCTACTGTCGTAACCGTAAATGTTTCAAAAACATCTGCTGCCATACCTGCGCAATCACCTACATTATCACCCACATTATCTGCTATAACGGCTGGGTTTCTTGGGTCGTCTTCTGGTATGCCTGCTTCAACTTTGCCTACAAGGTCAGCGCCAACATCGGCTGCTTTTGTGTATATACCACCACCAAGCCTTGCAAAAACACTAATTAAACTTGTACCAAAAGCCAAGCCAATTAATGCCTTTATAGTATGATCAACCGAATTTCCTAACAGATACACTGATATATAGTAAAAACCAGCAATTGCTAAAAGTCCAAAACCTGTAACCAAAAAACCTGTTACAGAAGCTCCTGTAAATGATAGTCTCAAAGCCTTTTTTAATCCTTCTTTAGCAATATTTGCGGTTCTAACATTGCTTTTTACAGAAACTACCATGCCAATAAAGCCAGCAAGCCCAGACAAAAATGCACCAAGCAAGTACCCCATAGCGGTAAGTAGGCCAAAATGGCTTGACACAGAGCCTAATGCCCACAAAATAGCAAAAATTACAATCGCAACAATTGCTATGTATTTATACTCTCTTGCTAGAAAAGCGTAAGCACCTTCTTGTATAGCTCTTGCTATATCTTTCATGCGCTGTGTGCCTTCTTCTTTTGACATAACTAAATAGGCACTAATAACGGCATAAATAATAGAAACCAAAGAACTACCAAAAGCAATTAACAAAATAGCTTTTGCCACATCCATCCAAAAACCTCCCCTAAGTATTAATAATATTTTTTATTTGTAAAGCAAAAGTCTGATAATCTATGTTTGCAACGCTACACAGCCACTCAAGCATTTTTATATCGTAGCTGGATGTTTTTTCTGGTTGCAAAAAGAGTGTATTTACAATTATACCGCTTGCAAGCAGCAAAGCTATTTTTTTATCTGGCGTAACATTATGTGTTAACAATTCATCCGCTATTATTGTAGTAGTTGCACCAAATGGCTCTATTCTATATCGTGTCAGACTTGAAGTTTTTATATCTCCAAGCCTGTGGTGGTCTATGATTTCTAATACTTCGGAATCAAAAATACCCTCTGGTGCATTAACAGAATCAGAATGATCAATTAATATTACCGTTCTTTTTGAGTATTTTATAATATCCGTTCTTGTAATAATACCTCGTATATTACCCAATGGGTTTAAAACTATTACAGCACGATTTTTTGAGCTATAAACTTTTTCTGTAATATCTTTTACGAATTCTCCTTCTTGAACAACAGAAGGATTTTTATCTGCTATAGTAAAAATGGGTGCGCTCCATTCTACAAGCCCAGCTGTTGCAAATGAACCGTATAAAGATAAAATAATTGCAACCTGATTTTTCTTTGCTAAATCTATAATTTCTTTTGATGGTTTTGCATTGTTTGAGATAATTAAACATTTGATTCCAATCTCAACTGCCTTTTTTTGTATATCGTGTCTATTTGCTACAATTAGTATAACATTGCGAGGATCAAAGTTTTGTATTTCTTCTAAAAAGCTATTGGCATCCATTGTGCCCAATATTACATTGGCTAAAAATTCTTCATCACCAGAAGGGTCATTTAGGATTTTACCATCTAGCGATTTTGAAATTAAACTGATTTTAGTTTTTATTTTTCTAAAAATATCTGGTATTATAGCAGATATACTTTTTCTTGCTATATCTAACATATCTATAGATCCGCAAAACTTATTTTCTTCGTCTACTATGGGTACGATTCTTAAATCTTTTTTTAACATTAGTTTAAAAACATCGGTTATAGGTGCATTTTTTTCTACAGTAATAATATCTTGTGTCATAATATCGCAAACCTTTAAATTTAGGTTTGTTATGAAATTTGGCAAAGGCACATTTAAATAGCTCAACACCTTTTGTGTTTCTACATTTATGCTTCCGCTTGCGCATGCAATATATTCATTTTCGTTTGAAATTTTATTTTTTAGGTAAGCATACCCAATACATGAAGCTATACTATCTAAATCAGGATTTTTTCTTCCTATTACAAAAATATGTTTTGCACTTCTCATAAGCTTTCTCCTTTTTATAACTCAAAGCCGATATTACCATAAATGTTATAATTTGTAAATTATTAGCAACATTATTTTTTTTGAAATTTTCCTTGAAATTATTACTCACTTGTGATTTAATTTTTCTAACTTATAGTAATTTGGTGGTTTGATGCGTATTAAAAATAACGTGATTCTACAATCAGCGCTATTGATGCTTGGTTTTGGCGTATTAATTGGTGTTTTATTTCCTTTTTTTAGCGATGTTGTATTAGCAATGCCAAAATCAAAAGTTTATACGACCGCATTTTTTATTGTATGTATAATATCTGGCATAATTGTTGGGGTAATTGGTTTTCTAATAATAAAAATTACAATTATAAAAAGATTGGCAAACCTAAAGGACAAGATCAATACAATTTCAATAAATATACAAAACTATATAGAAGGTAAAATCAAGTATGTAGAGACATGCACGGATTGTTTTGTTGAAAGCAATATGGATGTTTATGAGCTTGGCATTAAATATAATTTGTTCATTAGCATCATTAGACAATTTTTCTGGCAGTATCAAAAAAGTGATGAGTTTTATCTAAATCTTAGCAAGTCTTTGGAAACAAGAGAACTTAATAATAATTTTGCTAAATTTATTACTGATAATTTCAATTGTTTGGGTATAGAGATTTTTAAGCTAGATAAAATGGGTAATGTAGATATAGTGCACAGTTATTTGGCAAGGCAAGATCTTTCTGATAAGAAAAAAGAATCGATTAAAAACATATTGGAAAAAGATCAATTGGTGCGCTTTCAAAACCCAAGCATTGAAGTCGAGGTTGCAACAGTATCTATAAAACCTAAAGAGGTTATATTCATACCAGTACAAACAAAAAAAATTGAAAGCTACCTAGTGGTATTTTATTTTGATGTATACCTAAAACCAGATGATATAAGCTTTTTTAAAAGATTGATGTATCAGTATTCTTTGGCTTTAGAGCGATCCCTTGCATATGAGTATATGCAGAAAATCGCTGCCATTGATGAGCTTACTGGTATTTATAACAGAAGATTTGGCATGCAGAGGCTCAAAGAAGACTATTCAAGAGCAAAACGCTCAGGTAGCCCGTTTTATGTTATGATGTTTGATATAGATCATTTTAAAAGTATCAACGATACATTTGGTCATCAAGCAGGTGACTATATATTAGAACAAGTAGCAAAAATCATAAAGAGCTTATTAAGGATTGAGGATGTTTTATTGCGCTATGGCGGAGAAGAGTTTGTAGCTGGCCTTATATGCAAATTTGAAAATGTTATAGAAAAGGCAGAAATTATAAGGGAAACTTTAGAAAAACAAATTTTTTCTTTCAGTGGCTTAGAAATCAAAGTTACAATTTCAGTTGGAATTTCTAAAAGTCAACCAAACGACACTTTAAGTATCGAAAATCTTATTAAAGAAGCAGATGATGCTTTATATAATGCTAAAGACGCAGGTCGCAATAGAGTGTGTGTAAAATGAGATTTTTTGTCAAATATTTAAAAAACTTTCGTTTTTTTAATGTAGAAATTTATATTTATTGTTTATGGAGGTTTTTGTGAAACGTTTTTACAAACACTTTTTTAGTGTGCTTTTTGCATTGGGGTTGGTTTTTTATTTATCGTCTTGCGCTACTGTTATGAGTGGTATTGAGAATGCAAAACTGCAAACTCAAGCTAAGATGAGCAATACTATTTTCNTAAACCCGGTTGGTCCATCTCAAAAAACAGTGTATGTGCAGATTCGCAATACATCGCAAGTGCCAATGCCAGAGTTGAAAGCTATGGTTGCACAAAAAATACAGGCAAATGGCTATCGCATTGTTGAAGACCCGCAGCAAGCTCACTATTGGCTACAAGCTAATGTGTTGTATATGGGAAAAGAAACTAAATTTGCAACATTTGATGGAGCCCTTGCAGGTGGTTTTGGTGGNGCTTTGGCTGGTGCTTCAATTGGGCAAGGCTATGGACAAGGTGGTGCCGCTTTGGCTGGTGCNGCAGTAGGTTCTTTACTTGGCGCAGCAGTTGGCAGTGCTATACATGTTGATACTTATTTGGGTATAGTTGACATTCAAGTATCAGAGAGAGTAAATGGCACAATTAAACAAACTGTAACTTCAAATTATTCTCAAGGCGAATCAGGTCCGGCAAGTGGTGCAACGATAACGCATAAATCAAGCGGCAGCTATAACAGTAATGCAAATTACACACAAGGCACCTACAGCAATAATTCCACTACGCAAATTCAAGAAAATAAAGAAGGCACACAGGTCTCAAGCCAGTACGAAAGAGAATCAAATTATCAGGCTTACCGAACAAGAATTGCTGTTGAAGCAAAGCAAACCAATATGGATTTGCAAAAAGTTACACCTGATCTTGAAGAGCTAATTTCAAACGAGATTGCTGGAATATTTTAATTTAGAGGCTGTTTTAGCCTCTAAATTATTTTAATTAGATTGAAATTTAACAGTAAAAATGATAAAAATTGTACATGTACTACGACTTTTCGTTGCTGTCTTATCTTGCTTATCGTTTAATTTCGCAAAGCAATGTTTTAATAGTTTTAAAAGACAATTTTGAAGCTAAAAATTTTTACGAATCCCTAATTTTTTTTAGAGATTATTTTAATAGCGATGCTGTAATAAGTTTTTTTGAAAGCTATAGTATTGGGCCAATCTCTTCTATTGCACCTTCTGATGAAACAATTAAAAATCGTATAAATACACTATACAACCTTAAAAATCAAAGTAAAAATCACTTTTTAATAGCAAGCCTTGAGGCTCTTTTGCAGCCTACTATAAAGGAAGAAAGTTTTGNTTTGCATGAGATTGAAAAAAATAAAGCTATAGACAGAAATGTTTTTATTGAGCTTTTAGGTAAGTTTTATTATGAATTTGCAACAAATGTTGAAGAGTTAGGCCAATATTCTATGCGTGGCAGTATTGTAGATTGTTTTGTGCCTATCTATGATAAGCCTTTAAGGCTTGATTTTTTTGGTGATACAATTGATGATATAAGAACATTTTACCCACTAAATCAAACTACACACCTAAAAATCGATAAAGCCACTATTACCTATGCAAAAGAATACACCTATAACTACAATGAAGATGAGTTTGGTTTTTCACTCATTGATAAAAACATAAAAGGCTATATTTTGGATTACGAAGTAGTAAAAAAGCTAAAAAAGTACTGCTATTTTGATGAGCGCTCATTAGAGTTCATTTCAAAAAAAGTTAGCCAAGACAAAAATATGTATGATTTGCGTATATTAAATGATGCAACAACGGATGTTTTGTCATTTTTAAATGAGTTTGAGAGTGTTTTTTCCCCAAGCTTACTGCCAGATAAAAAATTAGATTACCTTATAAATTTATCGAAATCAATTAAGGTTGTCATTGCCTGTGCAAGCGAATATCGTGTTGAAAAGCTAAAAAGCATTCTTGAATCGAAGGCTTATAATATTGCACTAAATAGCGATAAAGGTATTTTTTTAAGCAGTGGCTATTTAAAAAAAGGTTTTAAGCTAAAAGATATTGCATTTGTTAGTTTCGAGGAAATCTTTGGTGTGCAGGTTCAAAAAGACCAAGATATTCAGCCCAAAATACAAACGGTGCAGTTTCAAAAAGATAGGCTTATTGCTCACAAGAATTATGGTATTGGTATATACAGAGGTATTAAAACCATGCAGGTAGAAGGTGCCTTGATAGATTTTTTTGAAATTGAGTATGCAAATTGTGATAAAGTATATGTACCTGTTACAAATGCAGACTGTTTATTTGAGTACGAAGGAACAGCTCAGATTGATTCACTTAACTCAAAATCATGGCACACAAGAAAAGAAAATGCATCCAAAGCAATAAAAAAAATTCTTACAGAACTTGTAAATATTTATGCTAAAAGAAAGATAATAAAAAGAGCCCCATACAATACAGATTTGCTTGAGTTTAAGGAATTTGAAGCGGAATTTGAGTATGAAGAAACCCAAGATCAACTGCAAGCAATTGAGGATATAAAAAACGATATGCGAAGTGATAAGCCAATGGAGAGGCTTATTTGTGGTGATGTTTCGTTTGGAAAAACAGAAGTCGCAATGAGGGCAGCTGCTGTAGCTTGCTTTAATGGAAGGCAAGTGGTGGTTATTGCTCCTACTACTATACTTTCTTTACAGCATTACAATACATTTTGTGAGAGATTTGCTAATTTTCCTGTAAAAATTGCGCTTTTAAATAGTTTTACAAAAAAATCCGAAAAAGAAAATATAAAAAGTTCTCTTGAAAGTGGTCAGATTGATATACTGATTGCAACGCACTCTGTTTATTTTGCGGATATAAATTTTAAAAATTTAAGCCTTGCAATTATTGATGAAGAGCAACACTTTGGTGTAAAAATAAAAGAATATTTTAAACAGAAATACGAGTATATCGATATGCTATACCTCTCGGCAACGCCTATTCCTCGTACGCTAAATATGGCAATTAATTCGATTATGGGAATAAGTGTTATAAAAACAGCGCCCCTTGCAAGAAAACACATACAAACATACGTACTTAAGCAAACGGATAAAGTAATCAAAGAAGCAATAGAGCGAGAGCTTTTCCGCGATGGAAGTGTGTTTTTTGTTCACAATAGAATTGAAACAATCTATAAGGTAAAAGAGCATCTTGATAAATTGTTGCCAGACTACCAAAAGCGAATTATTCACTCGCAGTTGCCAAAAAGTGAGATAAAAAAGATTATTACGGATTTTGCAAATGACAAGTTTCCTATTTTGATATCTACATCCATTATTGAATCAGGTTTGGATTTAAAACATGTAAACACAATTATTATAACCCAAGCTCAAAATTTTGGCTTAAGTGATTTATATCAGCTAAGGGGGAGGGTAGGGCGCTCTGATATAGAAGCTTTTGCCTATTTACTATACGATCACCCTCTTAGCGAACAAGCCTTAATGCGTCTTAACACGCTTAAAGAGTATATGCAAAGAGGTTTGGGTTTTAATATCGCCCTTAAAGATTTAGAAATCAGAGGTGCTGGCAATATTTTGGGCAAAGATCAAAGCGGTAATATAAAATCACTTGGTTATGATTTGTATGTTGAATTAATACAGGAAGCATTATCGCAAATATCAAGTGAAAAGGTTGAGCGTGATGTTGAGATAAAATTTATCGATAACCTTTACATACCCGCTTGGTATATAGACGATAATGAAAAAACAGCTATTTACATGCTTATTTCAAAAGCAAAAAATGAAGAAGAGTTAAATAACATAAAAAAATACATTGAAGATAAATACGGCAAACCCCCAAAATTAGTTTCAAAACTCATTGAAATTAGTACAATAAAATTGTATGCTAAAAAAGCTTTTGTAAAGAGTTTGATGTTTGGCACAAAGGGCGTTTCGGTGCAGTTTTATATCGATGCAAAAATTGATACGGATAAATTAATCAAGCAGGTTAATGCGCTAAAGGGTAAATTTTTGGGCGAGACAGCAGTTTTTTTAAATATTGACAGAAATAACTTAAATGTGCTAAAAAACTTCTTGATTAATATTGTATAAATTGATATTCTATGAAAAGGAGTGTATATGAAAAAATTTTTAGTATTTGTTGTAGCTACTATTTTTTTTGTTAGTATAGCTAAAGCTGAAGTAATAGATAAAATTGTGGCAACAGTAAATGATAGGCCTATAACAACATATGATTTAAAAGAACTTGCCCCATTTTATCATGCTAAAGATGAAAAACAACTGCTTAATGATGTTATAGATGATTATGTAATTGAAGATATCGCAAAAAAAGATGGTATTGTGCTTACCGATGAAGATATTAATCAGTTTATTGAGAATGTTGCAAAAAACAACAATCTAACAAAAGACCAATTAGAGGAAAAGATTAAACAACAAGGCTTAAACTATGATTATTATATGGAATTTGCAAAATTCAATGCATATAAACTAAAAGTTATGCAAAAGGTTTTTGCCCCTACGATTCAAATTGATGAGCAAGAAATTAAAAACTTTTATAACAATCATGCAAATTTGTTTAATCAAAGCACGGTTGTTTTAGACATTATTGAAACGAGCAATAAAAATGATATTGAAGATGCCATGAAACAGCTTCAACTTGGAGCTAGTTTTGATAGCATAAAAGAAAAATACTCTGTAGATAAAAGTGAACCTAAAAAAGTTTATGTATCTGATATAAATAAACAATTGCAAGGTATTATTGAAAAGATGCAGGTAGGTCAGATTAGCCCAATTATTGAATCAAGCAATGGTTATTTTATCATTAAAGTATTAGATAAAAAAGATGTCAATTTATCTTTTGATGAAGTAAAAGATAAAATTAGAAACTTGCTGTTTGAGGAAAAATTGCAAGAGAGATTTGCTAGCTGGTTAAATGGTATTAAAAGTTCTATGGATATAAGCACTTTTAATGAGAATTGATCTTTTTTTAAAGCAATCGCGTATTGTTAAAAGACGTACGCTAGCCAAACAGATGTGCGATGATGGCTTTGTTTTTTTAAATGAGAAAAAGGCAAAAGCGCAAAATGATGTAAAAACAAATGATATCATCACGATCTACTTTCCTTTAAAAAAAGTTACATACAAAGTGCTTGATGTACCACAGAAGGTTGTAGGTAAATCTCAAGCTACTTTGCTGTATGAGGTATTAAGTGAGGAATTTTATGAAACATAAGCCAATTATAGGCATAAGCATGGGAGATGCAGCGGGTATTTCACCAGAGATTATAATAAAATACTTTCTTTACGGTAAAAGAGGAAATTTTGAGTTAGTCGTTTTTGGGGCAAGCAATGTGTTTGAGTTTTACAAAAAATTATTTAGCTTAAATTTTAAGATTAAGATAGTAGAAAATCTCAATAATTTAGATTATGACGCACTAAATATTTTTAATTGTACAAGTTCAAACCCAAAAGACATAGTTGTTGGCCAAATTAATAAAGAATATGGAAAACTATCGTTTGAATCTATCAATTACGCTATTGATATGGCACTTGAAAATAAAATTGATGCATATGTTACAGGACCAATAAACAAAAAGGCTATGAACCTAGCTGGTTTTGATTATCCAGGTCATACGGAAATTTTAGCCAAAAAAACTAATACCAAAAATTATGTTATGATGCTTGGATATAGGAAATTTAGAGTATCGCTTGTTACTACGCATGTAAGTTTAAGAAATGTTAGCGATTTAGTTACAAAAGAGCGTGTGTTCAACACTATTTTAGTTAGCCATAAAGATTTGGTTGAAAAATTTGGTATAAAAAACCCAAAAATATTAGTTTGTTCTCTAAATCCTCACAACTCAGAAGATGGCATGTTTGGAGATGAAGAAAAAAAAGAGATTATACCTGCGGTTTTAGAAGCGCAAAAGTTGGGCATAGATGTAGTAGGCTCTATTGCTGCAGATACTGCATTTTTGCCCCAAAATAGGAAGATTTACGATTTGTTTATAAGTATGTACCATGACCAGGGTTTGAGTGTATTAAAAGCGTTGTATTTTGATAAAAGTGTAAATGTTACTCTGGGTTTGCCTATTATTAGAACATCGCCAGACCATGGCAGTGCATTTGACATTGCTGGTAAATTTAAAGCAAGCTACCAGAGCATGCAAGAAGCTGTGCTTCAAGCTTATAATATGATTAAATGCAGGCAAAAAAGTCATTAGGCCAGCATTTTTTGCACGATAAAAGCGTCGTTTGGCGCATAGTATCTTTAATTGATAAACCGTGTTTGGTTTTAGAAATTGGGCCAGGCAGTGGGGCACTAACAGAAGGTTTACTCGAAAAAGACTTTAGTGTAGATGCGCTTGAATTTGATAAAGATATGGTTGAGTATTTAAAAGAAAAATTTAAAGATAACTTTAAGTTAAATATCATAGAAGCTGATGCTACAAGATACAAACTTGATAAAAGTTACTGCGTGGTAGGTAATTTGCCGTACAATGTATCAAAGAAAATTATTGTTAATATGATTAATCAAAAGCATTTTATCAAGAAGATGGTTTTTATGGTTCAAAAGGAAGTGGCAGACACTATAATTGCACAACCGAAAACAAAAGAATATTCAAAGTTTAGTATTTTTGTACAGATTTTTTGTAAAGTTAGAAAAGTTTTTGATGTGCAAGCTAGTGCGTTTAAACCTGCCCCAAAGGTAGTATCCAGCGTTGTGGAACTTGTGCCTTATGATGTTAGCTTATTTAATGAGCCGATAGAAAATGACTTTTTTGAGTTTCTAAAAAAATTTTTTGCCCAACCAAACAAAACTATTAGAAACAATTTAAAAGGACATATAACTGTTCAATACTTAAATGAGAATTTAATCTTGGATACAAGGCCCAGACGGGTCGGTATTCAAGAAATATATAAATTTTACAAGTATTTAAAGGAGAGAAAATGGGTATAAATGTTATACCGCTTGGAGGATTATCTGAAATCGGATTAAACTGNACNGTAATTGAAGACAAAACAAATGCTATTTTAATTGATGCTGGGCTAATGTTCCCAGAAGAAGATATGTTGGGCGTAGATATGGTAATACCAGATTTTACCTATGTTTATGATAATGCAAGTAAATTTAAAGCTTTATTTTTGACGCATGCCCACGAAGACCATGTGGGGGCTGTGCCTTATTTACTTGAAAAGATTAAACTTCCTGTGTATGGAACAAAATTTACATTGGGTATTTTGCAAAAAAAACTCGATGAGTTTAAGATTACTGATGCGCAGCTAATAGAAATTGAGACAAAAAAAATTTATAAAGTGGGTAATTTTAAGATTGAACCAATTTTAATGACACATTCAATAATTGGTGGTGTAGGTTTTGCAATTGAAACTACATCAGGCATAGTCTTGCATACAGGCGATTTTAAAATTGATCAAACGCCTGTAGATGGTAAACCTATAGATTTAGCCCGTCTTGCATACTATGGTGAAAAAGGGGTTAAATTACTTTTAAGCGATAGCACAAATGCCTTAAATGAAGGTTTTACAAAGTCTGAGAAAAAAGTAGGTGAAGCCTTTTACAATTTATTTAAAGAAGTAAAAGGTAGAATTATCGTTGTAACATTTGCTTCTAACATTCACAGGGTCCAACAGATTATAGATGTGGCTTCTTTAACAAATAAAAAAGTTTGTATAATGGGAAAAAGCATGGTTAGGAACACAAATATATCGAAAGAATTGGGTTTTTTGAATGATCCCAAAGCTTGCATAATTGAAGAATCTCAATTGGCTGATTACNCCGATGACAGATTAATCATTGTTACAACGGGCTCTCAAGGTGAACCTATGAGTGGTTTATCAAGGATTGCATCCAAAGAACACCAGAAAATCAAAGTTAAACCAACAGATACATTTATAATATCGGCAAAGCCAATACCTGGCAACGAAAAGGCCGTTTATAGGATAATAAACACACTATTGAAAGAAGGGGCAAAGATTTACCATGATAAGAACTCAGAGGTGCATGTGTCAGGCCATGCTTCAAAAGATGAATTAAAAATTATTTTGGGAATCACAAAACCAAAGTTTTTTATACCTATTCATGGCGAGTATATGATGCGTGTTGCTCACAAAGACATAGCAATTGATGTTGGCATAAACAAAGACAATATATTTATGCTTGACAACGGNGATGTGTTTGAGTTAAACGATAATGTTAAGTCTACGAAAAAGGTGCCTGCAGGGCGAGTATTTGTTGATGGAAAAGGTGTTGGAGATGTAGAAGATGTAGTTATAAGAGATAGAATGCAGTTATCTACAGATGGTTTTGTCATAGTGATTTTGGCTTTTGACAGCTCAAGTGGCGAGCTTATAAGCGGGCCGGATATTATCACAAAAGGACTAACTTACGAAGAAAGGTCAAAAAAGTTGATTAGTGAAGCTACAAGTATGGTAAAAAATCTTGTAAATCAATGTGATTTGAATGTTAGTATGGATTCTTTGGAATTAAAGAAAAAAATTCGAAAAGCACTAAATAAGTTTTTATACAAAAAACTCATGCGCAACCCAATGGTTTTGCCCATTATCATGGAGGTTTAGTTTTGAAAAAACTTAACTTTGTGGCTGTATATACATTCATATTACTCATAATTTTTTTAGCTGTAATCTCTTATGATTTTCATGATACATTTTACCCACATACGCATATAAACAACCTCATTGGATATGTAGGTGCAGATATCTCAAATTTTTTATTCACAAACTTTGGTATACTTTCTTATGCATTACCTATTTTACTTTTTACTAGTTTATTTGCATACTTAATAAAGCCTATAAAGTTTATAAGAAGCATTGTGTTTGTTTTTTTGTTTGTTATAGCTGTAAACATAATTTTGTTTATCTTATTTAATGCTCAAGGCAGGGCTTATTTAACCCAAAATGGTTATTTTCCTTATGGTTTAAGCGGCTATTATCTGGGTAGTTCTTTAGAATTTTACCTTGGAAGAGTTGGTATAATGGTAATTTTCTCGCCAATTGCTGCTTTGTGCTTGTTATTTTCTACAAAAGAGATGTTTTTATTTATTATCAGCCTATTAAAACAAATTAAGTTCAAAAAAAAAATTGACATAAAGCCAAAAATTAAAGAAAAGCAATCCTTTTCTCAACTTGCTAAAAGTGTACCGACACAGACACAATCACAAAGCACAGATGAAGAAGATAAAAAAGCTATTGATGTTAATATTGAAAAAAAGCCCAGTATCAATATTAAGCGCAATTTAGCAAAAGAAGATAGTTTAGAGTTAACACAAACGAAAGAGAGTAAGGCAAAAAATGGCTACATTTTACCAAGCATAGAGTTATTAAACGATCCAGTACATATAAATAAAGAAATTGAAGAAAATGAAATTTTAGAAAATGTTAAGATTTTGGAAGAAAAGTTAAGGAATTTTGGCGTTACTGGAAAAACAGTTGAGGTAAGACCAGGACCTGTGGTAACACTGTATGAGTTTAAACCTTCATCGGGTATCAAAATAAGTAAAATTGCTAATTTAGCCAATGATTTGGCTATGGCTATGAAAGCTATTGCTGTAAGAATTATTGCGCCTATTCCAGGTAAAAATGTTGTAGGTATTGAAATACCAAATAGACAGATCCAAACAGTTTATATGAAGGAAATATTGGCATCAAAGTTGTTTCTTAACTCAAAATCTCCATTGACATTAGCTTTAGGTAAAGATATAATGGGGAATCCTTTTATAGCTGATTTAGCTAAAATGCCTCACCTATTGATTGCAGGGGCAACGGGAGCAGGAAAAAGTGTTGGGTTAAATACAATGATAGTTAGCATATTATATAAGTCTACACCAGATGATGTTAAATTTGTGCTTATTGACCCCAAAATGATTGAACTATCTATGTATGACGGTATACCTCATTTATTGATGCCTCCTGTTGTAGATCCAAAACAAGCAAGCGGGGCACTAGCAGCTTTAGTTAAAGAAATGGAAACACGGTATAAAATAATGAGCGAGTCAGGTGTTAGAAACATAGATGGCTTTAACGAAAAGGCAAAAAATGGTGTTATTGATTATCCGCCGTTTCCATATATAGTTGTAGTGATAGATGAGTTATCTGATTTGATGATGGTATCGTCTAAAAAAGTTGAGTTATCAATTGCGAGGCTTGCGCAAATGGCTCGAGCAGCTGGTATTCACTTGATTGTTGCAACGCAAAGGCCTAGCGTGGATGTATTGACCGGTCTTATTAAAGCTAACTTTAGCGCGCGTATTTCGTTTAAAGTGTCATCTAAAATTGACTCAAGAACAATTTTGGACTCACAAGGCGCAGAGATGCTGCTTGGCAGGGGTGATATGTTATTTTTACAACCTGGAACATCTCACATGACACGTGTTCATGGGGCTTATATTGCAGACGATGAGTTAAAATCAATAATAGATTATGTAAAATCACAAGGCACACCTATTTACAACGAAGAGCTTATAAACGAAGCCAAAGAAGAAAGTGGTATAGAAGAAGAATTGGATGAAGAAAAAGACGAACTTTTTGATGAAGCGTTAAAAATTATTAAAGATGGTGGTTCTCCAACAATTTCTTATATTCAACGAAGGCTAAAAATTGGTTACAATAGGTCAGCTCGTATTGTAGAGCAAATGGAAAAAATGGGCATACTATCAAAGCCAGATGATAAGGGTAAAAGGGAATTATTAATATAAAAGGGGGTTTAAATGGGCCTTATAGTTCAAAAGTACGGCGGTACATCAGTTGGGACATTAGAGAAAATTAAAAATGTTTGCAAGCACATTAAAGAAACTAAAGAAAAAGGCAACAAAGTTGTTGTTACTATTTCTGCTATGGCTGGAGAGACCGATAAGCTTGTAGAAATGGCTTATAATTTATCAAAAAGCCCAAAAGAGCGTGAGATGGATTTGTTGCTCTCAAGCGGCGAGCGTATCTCAAGCGCACTTGTTGCAATCTATTTAAACGATATTGGCGTTAAAGCCGTTGCTCTAACTGGCAGGCAGTGTGGTATTGTAACGGATTCCGCTCATACGAAGGCACGTATAAAAAACATTGATGCAAAAAAGATTTTAAAGATGCTTGATGAAGATTATGTTGTAATTGTAGCAGGTTTTCAGGGTATTTCAGAAGAAACAGGCGATGTTACAACACTTGGCAGGGGTGGCTCAGATACAACGGCTGTGGCTGTAGCTTGTGCTATTAAAGCAGATGTATGCGAAATCTATACTGATGTAGATGGAGTATATACAGCAGATCCAAGGATTGTCGAAAAAGCTCGAAAGCTTGATAAAATTACTTACGAAGAAATGATGGAACTTGCAAGTTTAGGNTCAAAGGTTTTGCAAATTAGATCGGTTGAGTTTGGCATGAAGTATAAAATGCCAATTATGGTGATATCAAGTTATACTTATAATCCAGGCACATTAGTAACATGGGAGGATGAAAATATGGAAAAAGCATTAGTTTCAGGTATTGCTCATGACAAAAATCAAGCAAGAATTACTATTATCAAGGTACCAGATAAACCTGGCATATCGGCAAAGATATTTGGAGCTATAGCAGAAAAAAACATTAATGTAGATGTGATTGTACAAAATGCAAGCGAAGAAGGCTCTACCGACATTTCTTTTACTGTTCCAAGAAATGAAGCAGATAAAGCNTATGAGGTACTAAAATCAATTATCAAAGAGATTGGTGCAAGCGAAATTGAGATTAGAAAAGATATAGCTAAGGTATCTATTGTTGGAGTCGGTATGAGGTCNCACCCTGGNGTTGCAGCAAAAATGTTTGATACATTAGCAAAAGAAGGCATCAACATACTAATGATTACAACATCAGAAATCAAGGTTTCATGTATAATTGAAGAAAAGTACTTAGAGTTAGCCGTAAGGGCTTTACATACCGCATTTGGGTTAGATCAAGAATAATATATTTGGAGGGGGAAATGCACGATCAAGTTAAAATATTTGACACAACGCTAAGGGATGGCACGCAATCCGAAGATGTTAGTTTGCTTGTTGAGGATAAACTTACAATAACAGAAATTTTGGATGATTTAGGTGTTCATTATATAGAAGGCGGTTGGCCTGGTTCAAACCCAAAAGATGAAGATTATTTTAGACAAGCAAAAAGTTTACGTTTAAAAAACGCTAAAATCTCATCGTTTGGCTCTACTAGAAGGGCAAAATTAAAAGTTGAAGAAGATCCAAATATTATACAGTTAGTTGAAAGCCAAACGCCTGTTATTACGATTTTTGGCAAAAGCTGGGATTTGCATGTAAAAGATGCTCTTAAAATCACACTGGATGAAAATCTTGAGATTATATATGACTCTGTTCAGTATCTAAAGAAACATTGCGACGAGTTTATTTACGATGCAGAGCATTTTTTTGATGGTTTTAAAAATAACCCTGAATATGCTTTAAAAACGCTACAATCAGCTATTGAAGGTGGAGCAGATGTTATTGTACTTGCCGATACAAATGGAGGCACAATGCCATGGGAGCTTGAAGATATTATAGAAAAAGTTAAATCAAGGTTTCCAAATGCAGTGCTTGGTATACACCAGCATAATGATTCTGAGCTTGGCGTTGCAAATACTATTTTAGCTGTAAAGCATGGTATTGTGCATGTTCAGGGTACCATAAATGGTTATGGTGAGCGTTGCGGAAATGCTAATTTATGCTCAATTCTTCCTAACTTAAAGCTAAAAATGGGCATAGACTGCATGAGTGATGAAAATTTAAGAAAACTTACTATGGTATCTAAAAAAGTTGACGAAATACTTAATTTACATCACAATAAGCATTTGCCGTTTGTTGGAGAGAGCGCTTTTGCTCACAAAGGTGGTGTCCATGTAAGTGCTATTTTAAAAAATCCTAAGACTTATGAGCATATTGTGCCAGAGCTTGTAGGTAACTCACAAAGGGTGTTGGTATCGGATCTTTCTGGAATTAGCAATATCATGTACAAAGCCCAAAATATGGGCATACCTATCGATAAAGATTCAAAAGCAGGCAAAAATGCACTCGCTGAGATTAAAAAACTTGAAAATGAAGGTTATTATTTTGAAACTGCCGATGCATCATTTGAATTGTTGCTTAGAAAACACAGGGGTGAGATAAGAGACTATTTTGAAGTATTATCATACACTGTAATAGATAGGGAGCGATGCGATAAAAGCGAACGCAGTCCCGTTGAGGCTACAGCAATTGTTAAAGTAAAAGACAAGATTGAACACACTGCAAGCCTTGGCAATGGTCCTGTTAATGCACTTGATAATGCTATAAGAAAAGCCTTAATTGTCTTTTATCCGAATTTAGCGGAGCTGGCTTTAATTGACTACAAGGTTAGAATTCTAAAGAGTGAGCAAGGTACGGGTGCAAGCGTAAGAGTATTAATCCAATCTAGAGATAAAAAAGATAGGTGGGAAACGGTTGGAGTAGGCGAAGATGTCATTGAAGCATCTAAAAAAGCACTCTTTGATTCAATAATTTATAAATTAATGAAAGATGATGGTTTGGTTAGCAAGAGGTGAGCGATGTTTATTTATGATTTTGAAAAACCTATTTATGAGATAGAAGAAGAAATAGAAAATTTAAGACAAATGGCGTTAAATAGTTCAATTGATGTCCACGAAGAAATAGAAGCGCTAGAGCGTAAAAAAAATGAGATAATAAGGGAAGAGTTTAAAAATTTGTCGATTGATAAAGTTATTAAAATTGCAAGACACCCAAATAGGCCATATACGCTTGATTTTGTAAATTTTATAGTTAAAGATTTTGTTGAAGTGCATGGTGATAGATTATTTGCAGATGACAAGGCAATTGTAGCTGGGTTTGGTTATATTGATAAATATAAAGTAGCTGTTATTGGCCATCAAAAGGGACGCAATACGAAAGAAAACCTCTATAGAAATTTCGGTATGGCTAACCCAGAAGGCTACCGCAAGTCGCAAAGAGTTATGAAATTAGCAGAAAAATTTAACTTGCCTATTATAACATTTGTTGATACGCCAGGTGCTTATCCGGGTATAGGCGCAGAAGAGCGTGGTCAATCAGAAGCAATTGCAAGAAATTTATATATTATGTCTGGCTTAAAAGTACCTACGATTTGCATTATAACTGGCGAAGGTGGCAGTGGTGGCGCACTTGCTTTGGCTATAGGCGATAAAGTTGCTATGCTGCAGTTTGCTATTTATGGTGTTATATCACCAGAAGGGTGTTCTTCTATTTTGTGGCGCGATGGTAACCATGTTGTTGAAGCTGCAAAAGCCATGCATGTTACCGCTAAAGATTTGTATGATTTGAAAGTTATAGATGATATTATTGAAGAACCGCTTGGTGGGGCGCATAGAAACCCTCAAGCAACAGCCAACGCAATAAAAAATTACATTGTAGAAAACTTGAAAGAATTAACACGAAATAATCCAAGAAAATTGTTGGATAAAAGATGGGAAAAATGGCGCGCTATGACAACGAATTTCTTGTGAGGCATCAATGAATAAAGATTTGCAGAATTTGCGATTTCAAATAAATGAAATAGACAATAAGATAATAGAACTTTTAGAGAAGCGATCAGAGATTGTTAAGAACATTGGCATTATAAAGCGTGAAAAAGGTCTATCATTTTACTCACCAGAAAGAGAAAATCAAATCTACAAGACGCTTGATAGCTTAAAGCTTACCTTTATGAATAAAAATTCTCTAAAGGCAATTTTTAGAGAAATAATGAGCGCTTCAATTAAAATGGAAGAGCCACTTACAATAAGCTATTTAGGACCTGAGGCTACATTTACACATCAAGCGGCAATTGAAAAATTTGGCACAAGTCTTTATTACCAACCAGAAGAATCCATTGAAGATGTTTTTTTTGATGTTGAGCAGGATAGGGCTGATTTTGGTGTTGTGCCAATAGAAAATTCCATTGAAGGTGTTGTTAATTATACGCTTGATATGTTTGTAAACTCAAATGTAAAGATTGTTTCTGAGATTATGGTAGATATAAAACATAATTTATTGTCTAAGTCAAATAGTTTGAGTGAAATTAAAGCTGTATATTCACACCCAAATGCTCTTGGTCAGTGTAAAAATTGGCTAAAAAAACACTTGCCAAACGCTATATTGTTAGAAACCGCCTCTACTGCAAAAGCAGCCAAAATCGCCGCAAAAGACAAAAGTGCAGCCGCTATATCGTCTTTAGCAGCAAGTAGTTTATACGATTTAAATGTGTTAGCAAAAGGCATTGAAGATAAAATAAACAATGTAACGCGTTTTTTGGTTATAGGCAAGCATATCCCATCGCCTAGCGGCGAGGATAAAACTTCTTTAATGTTTTCAATACATGATAAGGTAGGTGCGCTTTATTCCATTTTGAAAATATTTTATGATAATCAGATTAATTTAACACGCATAGAATCTAGACCATCAAAACAAGAAAATTGGTCTTACATATTTTATGTTGATGTTGATGGACATATTGAATCCGAAAGCGTAAAGAGAGCTTTTGACGGTTTAAGCGAAATCGTGCCATTTATTAAACTTTTGGGATCGTACCCCAAATATATTAAATAAGTGAAAAAGCGAATTTTAATTTGCGATGATAGTTCCACAATAAGAGCCATTATAAAAAAAGAACTTCAAGAATATTTTGATTTAGAAATTTTCGAAGACGGTATATACGCTTATAATTTTTTGCTTAAGGATCAAAAGTTTGATTTTGCTGTAATT
>JGI24721J44947_10001310_pt1 | contig 35185 bp, 25 predicted proteins | sample YelNatPaOPGAMG01_FD_44947 | JGI IMG/M metagenome (IMG submission 44947) | reverse complement strand
ACCCCAGGACCGGGCACCCCAGGACCGGGGCCCGGACAGCGGCTCTGTGGATAACTGAATCCGGCGGTCCGCCCGGGCTGGCACAGTCTCGACTCATGCCCCCGGTCCTGGCTCCGGCCCGTTACGCGCTGGACCCGGCGATGCCGGTCCTCCTGCGGCCCGACGGCGCGGTCCAGGTGGGCTGGGACCCCCGCCGCGCCGTGCTCATACAGCCGCCGCGCGGGCTGGCCGCCGCCGACCTGGCCGCGCTGCTGCAGTCCATGCGATCTCCGACGCCGCTGCCCGAGCTGCAACGCCGGGCCGTCGACCGGGGGTGCAACGATCCCGACGGGCTGACCCACCTGGTGGCACAGCTCGTCGGCGCCGGCGTCGCCACCGAATGCCGCCGGGCCGGCGGCCGGACGGCGTCGATCCGGGTCCACGGCCGCGGGCCCCTGTCGGACCTGCTCGTGGAGTCGCTGCGCTGCTCCGGAGCCCGGATCGCGCACAGCAGCCAGCCGCACGCCGCGATGTCGACCGCCGCCGTGGACCTGGTCGTGCTGGCGGACTACCTGGTCGCCGACCCGCGCATGCTGCGCGAGTTGCACAAGCGCAAAGTGCCGCACCTGCCGGTGCGCGTGCGCGACGGCACCGGGCTGGTGGGCCCGCTGGTCATCCCCGGGGTGACCAGCTGCCTGGGCTGCGCGGACCTGCACCGTCGCGACCGCGACGCGGCGTGGCCGGCGATCGCCGCGCAGTTGCGCGACGCCGTCGGGGTCGCCGACCGGGCCACCCTGCTGGCGACGGCGGCGCTGGCGCTCAGCCAGGTGAACCGGGTGATCGCCGCGGTCCGCGGGCAGGAGGGGGCACCCGATCCCGGCCCGCCCCAGGCGTTGAACGCCACGTTGGAATTCGATCTCACCGCCGGAGCCCTGGTGGCNCGCCAGTGGAGCAGGCATCCGCTGTGCTCCTGCTGACACCGCCGCGAGGGGCCGTCCCGGTCCACCGTGCGGATGCGCGTGTCGCCCCGTCGCCGGACTGCGGCCGGCACGGCCCGGCGCCCGGCTGTTGCGAGATCAACACCCCGGGGAGGCTGACCGTCGTGGATGATGGGTGTGTGGCAGACATCAAACGCGGCCGTGCTGCGCGCAACGCGAAGCTGGCCAGCATCCCGGTCGGCTTCGCCGGCCGGGCCGCGCTCGGCTTCGGCAAGCGGCTGACCGGCAAGTCCAAGGACGACGTCCAGGCCGAGCTGATGGAGAAGGCCGCCAACCANCTGTTCACCGTTCTCGGCGAACTCAAGGGCGGCGCGATGAAAGTGGGCCAGGCGCTCTCGGTGATGGAAGCCGCCATCCCCGAGGAGTACGGCGAGCCCTACCGCGAAGCCCTGACCAAGCTGCAGAAGGACGCCCCACCCATGCCCGCCCACCGGGTGCACCGGGTGCTCGACGCCCAGCTGGGCACCAAGTGGCGCGAGCGGTTCGATTCGTTCGACGACACGCCGGTGGCCTCGGCCAGCATCGGCCAGGTNCACAAGGCGGTGTGGTCCGACGGCCGGGAGGTGGCCGTCAAGATCCAGTACCCCGGCGCCGACGAGGCGCTGCGCGCCGACCTCAAGACCATGCAGCGCATGATCGGGCTGGCCAAGCAACTCGCCCCCGGCGCCGACGTCCAGGGTGTCGTCGACGAACTGATCGNGCGCACCGAGATGGAACTCGACTACCGGCTGGAGGCCGACAACCAGCGCGCCTTCGCCAAGGCCTACGCGGGGCACCCGCGGTTCGCGATACCGCACGTCGTGGCCAGCGCCCCCAAGGTCGTCGTCCAGGAATGGATCGACGGCATGCCGCTGGCGGAGATCATCCGCCACGGCACCCCCGAGCAGCGCGACCTGATCGGCACCCGGCTGCTGGAACTCACCTTCGACGCGCCGCGCAGGCTGGGAATGCTGCACGGCGACGCCCACCCGGGCAACTTCATGCTGCTGCCCGACGGCCGGATGGGCGTCATCGACTTCGGTGCCGTCGCGCCGCTGCCCGGCGGCTATCCGATCGAGCTCGGGATGACGATCCGGCTGGCCCGCGACAAGAACTACGACCTGCTGCTGCCGACGATGGAGAAGGTCGGCTTCATCCAGAAGGGCCAGCAGGTGTCGGTGCGCGACATCGACGAGATGCTGCGCCAATACGTCGAGCCCGTGCAGGTCGANGTGTTCCACTACACCCGCAAGTGGCTGCAGAAGATGACCTACAGCCAGATCGACCGGTCGGTGTCCCAGATCAAGACGGCTCGGCAGATGGACCTGCCGCCCAAGCTCGCGATACCGATGCGCGTCATCGCGTCGGTGGCGGCGATCCTGTGCCAGCTGGACGCCAGCGTGCCGATCAAGGCGCTCTCCGAAGAGCTGATCCCCGGCTTCGCCGAGCCCGACAGCGCCGTCGTCTAAGCGGCGACCTCGTCCTTGCGGGGGCGTCCGCGCGGGCGCTTGCAGCGCACGATCGCGCCGCGGTGCAGGATCTCGCCGCCCCACACACCCCACGGTTCGGCCCGTTCCAGGGCCGCGGCCAGGCAGTCGCGGCGCAGCGGGCAACTCCCGCACAGCGTCTTGGCGCGCTCCAGATCGGTGGGTGTCTCGGCGAACCAGAGGTCAGGATCGCCGGCACGGCACGGGAGCGGCTGTCTGGGGACTGTCGGTGCCGACATGTCCGTTCACCTGCTTTCTGGTCTGGGTCCCTGTGCTGGGTGGGGATCCGGACCAGACTGCTGGTTTCGGGGTGAGAACTGTGGCCTCGGATCCTGGTGACTTCGGGTCCGTGGCCTGATGGCTGACCGGGCTGGTTACCGATGACCCCGGTGCACGGACGCGCATGTCGCGGCGGCGGGGCACGGCGCTTGGCGTGTGTGCCCCGGGCCGCCCGGGCGGCGGCGTGGGCGGCATGAAGGGTCGGCATGGTCGGCATCGTGGCCACCCTCCTTTCGCCTCCTGGCGGCACAGCGTGTCTCGAGGGTAGACGGCGGCGGCCCGCGGCCACAACCGATTTTCTGGCCTGCGGGTTTGCGCCTCAGCGGCTGCGCACCATGTCCAGCACGTCGGGTCCGTACTGTTCGAGCTTGCGCGCGCCGATACCGGGGATCGCGATCAGCGCCGCCTCGTCCTCGGGCCGCAGCTCGGCGATCGCGATCAGCGTGTTGTCGGTGAAGACGACGTAGGCGGGCACGTTCTGCTCGGTGGCGGTGTCGCGCCGCCAGGCCTTGAGCCGCAGCAACAGGTTCTCGTCGACGTCGGCGGCGCAGGTCTCGCAGCGCGAGAGCATGACGGCCGCCGGGGTGGTCAGGTTGGTGTTGCAGATCCGGCAGCGGGTCGGCGCGCCCCGGGCGCGCCGCGACTTGACCGGCGCGGCGTCGGCGCGGGCCTGCGGGGCGATGCCGTTGAGGAATCGCGACGGCTTGCGGCTCTGCCGCCCGCCGGGGCTGCGCGCCAGCGCCCAGCTGAGCGCCAGATGCACCCTGGCCCTGGTGATGCCGACGTACAGCAGCCGGCGCTCCTCCTCGACGGCCTCGCTCTCGGCGCCGTGCGCCAATGCGTGCGAGATGGGCAGCGTGCCGTCGGCCAACCCGACCAGGAACACCGCGTCCCACTCGAGTCCCTTGGCGGCGTGCAGGGAGGCCAGGGTGACGCCCTGCACCGGCGGCGGGTGCCGCGCGTCGGCGCGGGTCCGGAGCTCGGCCAGCAGGGCCGGAAGCGTCAGCTGCGGGCGTTGCGCGACTTCGTCGTCCACCAGCGCGGCCAGCGCGCTCAGCGCCTGCCACCGGTCCCGGGCCCGGGTGCCGACCGGTTGTTCGGCGCTCAGGCCCAGCGGTTCCAGGACGGCGCGTACCACCTCGGGCAGGCGGCCCTCGGGGTCGCGTTCGGCCACGCGCTGCAGCGCCAGCAGCGACTGCTTGACCTCCTGGCGGTTGAAGAACCCCTCGCCGCCGCGCACCTGGTAGGCGATGCCCGCCTCGGTCAGGGCCTCCTCGTAGACCTCGGACTGCGCGTTGACCCGGTACAGCACGGCGATCTCGCCGGGGGCGGTGCCGGACTCGATCAGCCGGGCGATCGACGCCGCGACCGCGGCGGCCTCGGCGGGTTCGTCGGGATGCTCGCGGAACGACGGGACCGGGCCGGGTGCGCGCTGACCGGTCAGTTGCAGCTTGCTGCCGGCCACCCGGCCGCGGGCCGCGGCGATCACCTTGTTGGCCAGGGACACCACCTGGGGGGTGGAGCGGTAGTCACGCTCCAGGCGCACCACCGTGGCGTCGGGAAACCGCCGGGAGAAGTCGAGGAGGAAGCGGGGCGAGGCCCCGGTGAACGAGTAGATGGTCTGGTTGGCGTCGCCCACGACGGTCAGGTCGTCCCGGTCGCCNAACCATGCCGAAAGCACCCGCTGCTGCAGCGGGGTGACGTCCTGGTACTCGTCGACGACGAAGCAGCGGTAGCGGTCGCGGAACTCCTCGGCCACCGCCGTGTCGTTCTCGATCGCCGCCGCGGTGTGCAGCAGCAGGTCGTCGAAATCGAGCAGCGTGACCGCTTCGTCGCGGACCTTGAGCGCCTCGTAGGCGGAGTACACGGCCGCCACCTGCGCGGCNTCCAGCGGGGTGTCCCGGCCCGCGGCGGCCACCGCGCCGGCGTAGTCCTCGGGGCCGATCAGCGAGGCCTTGGCCCACTCGATCTCGCCGGCCAGGTCGCGCACGTCGTCGGTGCCGGCGTTGAGCCGGGCGCGCCCGGCCGCCCGCGCCACGACGGCGTACTTGCTGTCCAGCAGCTGCCAGCCGGTGTCGCCGACCACCCGCGGCCAGAAGTACCGCAGCTGCCGGTGCGCGGCGGCGTGAAACGTCAGGGCCTGCACGGCGGCGACGCCGGCGCCGGTCCGGGCGGCGGCATCGAGCGCCCGCAGCCGGGACCGCATCTCCCCCGCCGCCCGCTGGGTGAACGTGACGGCCAGCACCTGCCCGGCGGCGACATGGCCGCCGGCGACGAGCTGGGCGATCCGGTGCGTGATGGTGCGCGTCTTGCCCGTCCCGGCGCCGGCGAGCACGCAGACCGGTCCGCGCGGGGCCAGCACGGCGTCGCGCTGCTCGTCGTCCAGCCCGGCGGTCAGGGAATCGGCGACCATCGGCATGGGGTCCATCTTGGCAGCGGCCGCCGACAAACGTGGCNCCCGGCGTGTCGCGCCGCCGGCGGCGCGTGTGCATCCCGCGACGCCCTCCCGGCCTCAGGTTCATGCACAGTCCGGCCGGATTCGCCGTCGTCCGGGCCGCCGGGCTACCTTGGCTGTCATGACGAATGCTGCCGTCACCGTGTACACGACGTCCTGGTGTGGCTACTGCCACCGGCTCATGACGGTGCTCAGGTCCAACGGGATCGCCTACGAAGCGGTCGACATCGAAGCGGACCCGGCAGCCGCGGAGTTCGTCGCCGCGGCCAACGGCGGCAACCGGACGGTCCCGACGGTCAAGTTCGCCGACGGATCGACGCTGACCAACCCGAGCGCCGCCGAGGTGAAGGCGAAGCTGGCCGACGTCGGCGGCTGATCAGTCGATCGCGGCCCATGATTCGATGATCGTCCGCGCGATCGAGATCGACCCGGGCAGCAGCAGTTTCGACCCCGACGCGCTGCTCCAGTCGCCGGCGTCCAGCGCGGCGCGCACCTCGGCTCGGGTGAACCACGCCGCCTCGACGATCTCGCCGTCGTTGAACGAGAACTCTTCGGACGGGTCGCCCACGGCGTGGAAGCCGACCATCAGCGAGCGCGGGAACGGCCAGGGCTGGCTGCCCAGGTAGCGCACGTCGTGGACGCTCAGGCCAATCTCCTCCCGGATCTCCCGGGCGACGCACACCTCGAAGGATTCGCCGGCTTCGACGAATCCGGCCAGCAGCGAGAACATCCGTTCCGGCCATGCGCCCTGGCGGGCCAGCACCGCGCGGTCGCCGCCGTCGTGCACCAGACAGATCACCGCCGGGTCGATACGCGGGAACTCCTCGTGACCGGTGACCGGGTTGATCCGCGACCAGCCCGCCCGCGCCGGCTTCGTCGGGGACCCGTCCACCGAGCTGAATCGCGCCCGGTCGTGCCAATTCAGCAGCGCGAGGGCCGACGAGACGAGCTGGCTGCTGGTGTCGTCGAAGACGGGGCCGAGGCTGCGCAGGTTCACCACCTCGACCTCCGTGTCGGGGGCCTCGGGCGCTTGCAGCGCGCCCCGGATCGCCCAGACGTGGCGGCCACCGTCGATGCGGCCCAGGAACACCGCCTCCGGCGGCGGGGTGTCGGCGTGGGCCGCCGCGGCGCCGAGCACCACCCGGCCGTCGGCGACCAGCACCTGATTGCGCGAGTCCACCCGCAACAGTGCCGCGTCGGCCCATCCGGCGGCGGCCGCGTCGACATCGGTGCGCAGCGCATCGGCACGGTCGGCACCGACGCGCGACAGCAGGGGGACCTCCCGCAGCCGAAACTCGGTCGCCACTACTGCCCCGCGCTGCGGATGTAGAGCAGCCGGTCGTGGGCCTCGATGGCGTCCGCCTCCGGTGCGCCCATGCGAAGCAGCCGACCGTCGCGCACCACGCCGAGCACCGTGTCGCGCAGATGGCGCGGCGAACCGCCGATCTCGTTCTGGTCGACTCGCGTTCCGCGATGGCCAGACCGACGTCCGGGGTCAGCAGGTTCTCGAACATCTGCACCACGCTGGGCGTGGTGGTGGCGAGGCCGAGCAGCCGGCCGGCCGTCTCCGACGAGACCACCACCGAGTCCGCGCCCGATTGCTGCAGCAGATGCTGATTCTCGGCCTCCCGGATCGCGGCCACGATCTTGGCTTTGGGCGCGATTTCGCGCGCCGTCAACGTCGCCAGGACGGCGGTGTCGTCGCGGCCCGTCGCCACGATCACCGAGGAGGCGTGGTGCACCCCGGCCAACCGCAGCACGTCGGACTTGGTGCCGTCGCCGTGCACGGTGACCAGGCCGGCGGCCGCGGCGCGCTCGAGCGCCGTCCGGTCGGTGTCGACGACGACGATCTCGCCCTCGGCGGCCTCGTCGCCGACCTTGGCGGCGACGGCCGCTTTGCCCTTGGTGCCGTAACCGATCACGACGGTGTGGTTGCGCACTTTGTTCCTCCAACGCTGGATCTTCCACCCCTGCCGGGACCGCTCGGAAAGAACCTCGAGCGTCGTGCCGACCAGCACGGCCAGGAACGCGATCCGCAGCGGAGTGAAGATCACGGTGTGGGTCAGACGCGCGGCTTCGGTGATCGGGGTGATGTCGCCGTAACCGGTCGTGGACAGCGACACCGCCGCGAAGTACAGCGAGTCGATGAACGTCAGTTGCTGGTTCCGCACGTCGCGGTAGCCGCCGCGTTCGACATAGACGATGGCGGCGGCGACGAACAGGACCACCAATGCGATGGCGACGCGGCGCGTGATGACGCGGGCGGGGCTGGCGGGGTCTTCGGGAATGCGCACGACGCCGACCAGCTGGTGACCGGGTTGGGTGGTCAGCCTTTGCTTGAGACCGCTCAGTTGCCGCGACTTACCGTTGCCCACGGCGGTCCATCATCGGCTCAGACCCGGCGCACGAGACACGCACGCGATCAAATGTAACCACCCGCGCCCGTCGCCGGGGACCTGGCATCACCCGGCGACGCGGTGGCTCGCCGTGAAACCTTCCAGCAATGCGGCCAGCTCGTCCGGCTCGAGCAGTTCTTGCGGCGCGACGGTGGCGCCGGTGCGCACGTAGTAGAAGGCGGCACGCACCGCCGACTCCGGGACTCCGGTCAACGCGGCCCACGCCAGCCGGTACACCGCCAGCTGGACGGCGGCCTGGCGCAGCGCCGCCGCCCCCCGCGGGGGGTCACCGGTCTTCCAGTCCACGACGGTGGCGCCGCCGTCGGGGTCGGCGAAGACCGCGTCGATGCGGCCGCGCACCACGGTGTCGGCGATCGGCATCTCGAAGGGCACCTCGACGGCCACCGGTGTGCGGGCCGCCCACCGCGATCCGGCGAACGACTCCTGCAACGCGGCCAACTCCCGATCGTGGCCGACGCCGGAGTCGGCCGCGCCCGGCAGGTCACCCAGATCGAACAACCACTCGGCGCCGTAGTACTGCTGCACCCAGGTATGGAAGGCGCTGCCCAGCAATGCATTCGGATCCGGCCGGGTCGGCAGCCGATACAGCAGGCGCTGCGCGGCGCCGTCCGGGTCGCGGGCCAGGTCGACCAGTCCACTGACCGACAGCTGGCCGGGCAGCGCGGGGACGGGGCGGCGCACCGCCCGCGCCCGCTCGGCCAGCAGTGCGTCGACGTCGGCGGCCCAGCCGTCGACGTCGACGACGTCAACGCCGTCATCGCCGTCCCGGGCCTCCTCGGCCGCCATGGCCCGCCGCACCAGCGACGCCCCGCGTTCGACGGCGTCGCGGCGCCCGGCCAACGGGTCGGCCGGCCACACCGCTTCGATGGCATTGTCGCGCAGGGGATTTCGCTCACCGTCGGCCGGGGCGGGCGCCCACTGTTCGACCACCCCGCAGGGCTCGCCGGCCGCGGCGCAACCCTCGATGATCTCCTTGAGCTCGCACAGGAAGTCCGAGGGCCCGCGCGGTTTGGCCCCGGTGGCCCCCCAGTGGTGACCCGACACCAGCAGGGTGTCCTCGGTGCGGGTGATGGCCACGTACAGCAGCCGCCGTTCCTCGTCGGTGCGCCGCTGCTCGAGCTGGCGGCGATGATCGGAGATCGCGTCGGACAGTTGTTTCCGGTTGGTGACGGCCGAGGTGTCCAGCACCGGGATACCCAGTGCGCCCGCCGCGGCGCGGTCGCCGCGCAGCAACGGCGGCAGCTCGGCGGCGTCGGTGAGCCAGGTGCTCCTCGACGCGGTCGACGGGAAGGTGCCGCCGGACAGGTGCGCCACCGCCACCACCTGCCACTCCAAACCCTTCGCGGCGTGCACCGTGAGAACCTGGACGCGCTCGGGCGCCACCGCCGGCGCGGCCGGCGCCAAACCGTTCTCGACCGCCTCGGCCACGTCCAGGTAGGCCAGCAGGCCCGCCGGCGAGGCCGTCACCGGCGCGTCCGCCGCGCCCGCGCGTTCGGCGTAGCCGGCCACCACGTCGGCGAAGGCGTCGAGGTGCTCGGCCCCGGTCCAGCCCGCCGACACCTTGGCCCGGGCTTCGCAGTCGGCCCCCAGCACGCGACGCACCTCGGCGACCAGCTCGGGCAGCGAATGACCCAGGTGGGCACGCAGCGCGCCGAGCTCGGCGGCCAGCGCGGTGATGCGCTGATATCCCGCCGCGGAATACGAGCCGGCCGGGCCGGGGTCGCTGATCGCGTCGGCCAGGCACGCGGTGTCGGCGTCGGGATCGGCCGCCATCGCGATCGACGCGGGCGACGCCGCGTCGCCCGGGCGCAGCCCGCCCCCGCCGATGACCAGCGCGCGCCGCCACAGCGCGGCGATGTCGCGGCCACCCAGGCGCCACCGTGGACCCGTCAGGACCCGCATCGCCGCCGCACCCGCCGTCGGGTCGGTGACCAGCCGCAGCATGGCCACCACGTCGGCGACCTCCGGCACGGACAACAGGCCGGCCAGCCCCACCACCTCGACCGGAACCCCGCGCGCCCGCAGGGCCTCGGCGATGGGCGCGGCATCGGCGTTGCGGCGCACCAGGACCGCGGCCGTGGGGGGGCTGACGCCGTCGGCGCGGGCTCGCCGGTAATGCCCCGACAGGTGGTCGGCGATCCACTCACGCTCGGCCGCCACGTCGGGCAGCANCGCGCAGCGGACGGTACCGGGCGGCGCGTCCGGGCGCGGACGCAGCGCGTGCACCGCCACCGAGCGCCGCCGCGCCTCCGCCGATATCGCGTTGGCCACCTGCAGCGCGCGCGGCGGGTTGCGCCAACTGGTCCGCAACTCCAGCACGGGCGCCGGGCTGCCGTCGGACCGGGGGAAGTCGGTGGAGAACCGCGGCAGGTTGGTCGCCGAGGCGCCGCGCCAGCCGTAGATCGACTGGATCGGGTCGCCGACGGCCGTCAGCGCCAGACCGTCGTCGGCCCCGCCGCCGAAGAGGGCCGACAAGGCGAGGCGCTGCGCGTGACCGGTGTCCTGGTACTCGTCGAGCAGCACCACCCGGTAGCGGCTCCGCAACTCCTGCCCGACTTGCCCGAAGGTCGACGCCAGCCGTGCCGCGGAGGCCATCTGCCCCCCGAAGTCCAGCACCTTCGCCGCGCTCATGCGCTCGCGCAGGGCGTCGAGCAGCGGCACCAGCTCGGCGCGTTGGGTCTGGGTCGCCANCAGCCGCAGCAGCCATTGGCTGGGCCCGCGCTCGCGCTGGTAGGGACCCGCGGGCAGCGCGTGGACCAGACGTTCGAGCTCCACGTGGGTGTCGCGGAGCTGGCCGGTGTCCACCAGGTGCTCGGCGAGCTGACCCCACAGCCGCAGCACCATCGAGGTGACCGCGGCCGGTGTCTTGTCGGTGTGCAACTCCCCGCGANATTCGTTGACCACGTCGAAAGCCAGCTGCCACAACTCNGTTTCGCTGAGCAGCCGGGTGTCGGGCTCGACGGGCAACAGCAGCCCGTAGTCGCGCAGCAGCGAGCCGGCGAACGCGTGGTAGGTGCTCACCACCGGCGTGCCGGCCGGTTCCGGGGGCGCGAGGCCGGCGGGGCCCAGGCCGGTGCCGGCCAGCCGCGCCAGCCGGGCCCGGACCCGGCGCAGCAGCTGGCCGGCGGCCTTGCGGGTGAACGTCAGCCCCAGCACCTGGCCGGGATCCGCGTAGCCGTTGGCGACGAGCCACACCACCCGGGCGGCCATCGTCTCGGTTTTGCCCGCACCGGCCCCGGCGATGACGACCAGCGGGCCCGGCGGGGCGGCGATGACCGCGGCCTGTTCGTCGGTGGGCGGGAAAAGCCCTAGCGCACTNGATAATTCGGCCGGGCTGTAGCGGGGTGCGGGGTTCACGTCGCGGGGTCCTCACGATGGGCGGGGCAGCAGGGCCGGATCGGGCAGTGTGTGCAGCCGTCGTTGCGGCGGGCGGTGAAGTGCGGCCCGGCCGTCGCCGCGGCAGCCCGGCGCAGCACCGCGCGCCATTCCTCGCGGGCGGCCGGCGTCAACGGGTCCTGCTCGCGTTCGGTGGCACCCGCGGTTCCGGCCCTGCCGAGGTAGACCAGCCGCGCGCCGCCCGGCTCGTCACCCGCGGCGATCATGCCCTCGGCCACCGCGAGCTGATACATGGCCAGCTGGGCGTGTTGTTGGGCATCGTCCTTGCTGACCGGTGTTTTCCCGGTCTTGATGTCGACCACCACCAGCCGCCCGGCCGCGTCGCGCTCCAGCCGGTCGACGCGGCCGCGCAGCCGGACCGTTCCACCGCCGCCGTCGGCGGCTTCGAGCGCCCCGTGGACCTCGACCTCGACACCGACCTCGGTCAGCTCCCCGCGGGTCCGTGCCCGCCACTCGGCGAAGGCCTCGATCATGGCGCGGTGGCGGGCCAGCTCGTTGGCCGAATGCCACCGGGCCTCGAAGGGCAGGTGCTCCCAGGCCCGTTCCAGCTCGGCGAGCAGTTGCGACTCGGTTCTGCCCGGCTCGGCGACCAGCGCGTGCAGCACCGAGCCGAGGGTGGACCGCAGCTCGCGGGCGTTGGTGCCGCCGTGCCGTTCGGCCAGCCAGCGCAGCGGGCAGTCGTTGAGTGTCTGCAACGTCGACGGCGTCAAAGTGACGACGTCGTCGCCGCCGTGCAGCGGCTCGCTGGTGCTGACCGCGGTCAGCCCGTGCCAGGCCGCCGGGTCCGCGCCGGGCACACCGGCTTTGGCGAGCCTGGCCAGTTGCGCGGCCGCACACCGGCGCGCGGCGTCGTCCACGGCGCCCTCGGGCGCGCACACCACACCGCGCAACCGGCCGACCAGCGCCGCCGCGGAGAGCACCCGNGGCGCCGAAACAGGCTGCACCGCAGCGGTTTCCGATTCGCCATCGGCGAACTGCGCGATCTCGGAGAAGAACACCGAGGGCAGCGCGGCCTCACCGGCCGGCCCGCCCGTGTCGCCGTCCACGGCCGTCACCACCAACCGGCGCCGCGTCCGGCCCATCGCCGCCACCAGCAGCCGCCGTTCCTCGGCGAGCAGCGGCGCCCGCACCGATGCGGCCTCGGTGACGTCGTCGAGCACGTCGAGCAGCCGATGGGTGCCCAGCACGCCTCCGCGTGGAACGGTGTTGGGCCACAACCCTTCCTGCAGCCCGGCGATGACGACCAGGTCCCACTCGCGGCCCAGCGCGGCGTGCGCGCTGAGCACCCGGACCTGCTGCGCGCCCGACACCGGCCCGGGGTCGACGCCCGGCAGTTGCAGTGCCGCGACGTGCTCGACGAGTCCACGCAGCGACGCACCCGACGTGCGAGCCACGTAGTGATCCGTGGTGTCGAACAGCGCGGTCACCGACTCGAGGTTCCTGCCGGCCTGCGCGCCGGCGGGACCGCCCCGCTCGGCCGCCGCCAGCCAGCGGCGCTGCAGACCCGAGCGGTGCCAGGCGGCCCACAGGGTGTAGCGCGGATCCTGCCCGTCCCGGTGGCAGCGCGCCGCCGCCTCCAGCACCGCGCGCACCCGGCGCAGCGCGCGGAACTGCCCGCCCGGCGGCGGCCCGGCACCCGTGAGGGCCGCCACCAGCAGATCGCCCAAACCCGCGGGTGCACGGCCGGGTTCGCCGGGCCGGGCACGCTGCAGCGCTCGGCGCAGCTGCCGCAGCGACACCGGGTCGACGCGGCCGATGGGACCGGTCAGCAACGCGATCGCCAGCTCACCGTCGAGTCCTTCGGCGGTGGCCTGCAGCACCGTGAGCAGTGCCCGGGCCGCGGGGTCGGCCCACAGCGGGCCGCCGAGCGCGGGCGGCGCGACGGGCACCCCGGCGGCGGCCAGCGCATGCTGCAACCGCGGGCCGAGCCGCGGCACCGACCGGACGATGACCGCCATCTGCGACCAGGGGATCCCGTCCACGAGGTGCGCACGCCGCAGCGTGTCGGCGACCATCGCCGCCTCCGCGTGCGCCGAGGCGGCCAGGCGCACCACCACCGACCCCTCGTCACCGGTGCCCTCGATCTGCCGGCCGCCGGTGCCACCCGGCAGGCGGCGGGCGATACCGCTGACCGCGCGCGCCACCGCCGGAGCGCACCGGTGCGAAACCGCCAACGCCACCACCGGCGAATCGTCGGCGAGCAACCCGGCGGGTTCGCCACCCCGGAAACCGAACACCGCCTGGTTGGGGTCACCGGCGACGAGCGCGAGCTCGCTGCCCGCCGCCAGCACCCGCACCAACTGGACCGCCTGCCTGTCGAGTTGCTGGGCGTCGTCGACCAACAGGATGCGGATCCGGGCGCGTTCGGCCGCCAGCAACTCGGGGTCCACGGCGAAGGCCTCCAGGGCGGCGCCGACGAGTTCGGCCGCACCCAGGGCCGGTGTCGTCGCCTCCGGTGCCGCCGTCCCGACCGCCGCACGCAGCAGCATCACCTGCTCGTACTGGCGCGCGAACCTGCCGGCGGCGCTCCATTCCGGGCGCCGGCACCGCCGGCCCAGCCGTTCCAGTTGCCGGGGATCGACCCCGCGTTCGGCGCAGCGCGCCAACAGGTTTCGCAGCTCGGTCGCGAAGCCGGCCGTGCCCAGGGCGGGACGCAGATGGTCCGGCCACCCGGACGCCGCGCGGGGGCCGTCCGCCACATCCCCGGCCAGCAGCTCGCGGATGATGGCGTCCTGTTCGGCACTGGTGACCAGCCGCGGCGGCGCGTCACCGGCACGCTCGGCGGCACGCCGCAACACCGCATAGGCGTAGCTGTGCACCGTGCGCACCAACGGCTCGCGGACCGCGGCCCGGCACGCACCGACGCCCCGCGACCGCAGCAGCGCCGTCGTCAGCGCGCCGCGGGCACCCGTCCCGATCCGGCCCGAACCGGTCAGCAGCAGCACCGATTCGGGATCGGCGCCGGCACCGATCCGGGCGATCGCCGCGTCGGCCAGCAGGCTGCTCTTGCCGGTGCCGGGCCCGCCCACGATCCGGACCAGGCCGCGTGCGCCCGGCGCCAGGACCGCACGCGCCTCGGCGTCCCAGGTATGCGACATGGCTGCATGCAACCACGGGGGTCCGACAAATTTTTTTTCCGGCTTTTTCCGGCCCGACCCGGCGCCGATGTCGCCGGGTCGGGCCGATCAATAGACTCGACCGAGGCAGTCCGACGAGAGGTTGAGTCCGACGAGAGGTGAGGAGGTATCCGATGGTGAATGACGTCGAGGGCCTCGTTCCCGACGACGAGGTCCCGGAAGCGGACGCACAGGAACAGCGCCAGCTGGTCGATGCCGACGACGAGGCCGGCCTGGACACCGCCTACCTGAGCGCCGATGCCGGGGATCGCGATGCCGACGAAGCCGACGTGCTCGAACAGGCCTTCGTCGTCCCCACCGACGACGACTGGGACGACATCGGGTAAGCCCGCCCCGCACCTGGCACCATCGACGGGTGAGCGCAGACCTGCACGTGCACCGCTACGGTCCGTCGGGTCCGGTGCGGGTGCTGGCGATCCACGGGCTGACCGGCCATGGGCAGCGCTGGCGGCACCTGGCCGGCTACCTGCCCGGAATCACCGTGGCCGCGCCCGACGTGCTCGGCCATGGCCGGTCGTCGTGGGCGGCGCCGTGGACCATCGACGCCAACGTCGCGGCGCTGGCGGCGCTGCTCGACGACCGGGCCGACACGCCGGTGCTCGTGGTCGGCCACTCGTTCGGCGGCGCCCTGGCGATGCACCTGGCCGCGGCCCGACCCGACCGGGTGGCGGCGCTGCTGCTGCTCGACCCGGCCGTCGGGCTGGACGGCGACTGGATGCGCGAGATCGCCGACGCGATGCTGTCCTCCCCGGACTACCCCGACGCCGAGGAGGCCCGCCGGGAGAAGGCGACGGGTTCGTGGGTGGACGTGGAGCCCGCGTTGCTCGATGCCGAGCTGGACGAGCACCTGATCGAGCTGCCGGGCGGGCGCTACGGCTGGCGGGTCAGCCTGCCGGCGATGGTGTCGTACTGGAGCGAACTCGCCCGCGACGTCGTGCTGCCGCCGCCGGGAACGGCGACGACGCTGGTGCGGGCCGGGCAGACCTCGCCGCCCTACGTGGGNCAGGGGCTCATCGCGGGACTGCGAGCGCGGCTGGGGGCGGACTTCCGGCTGCTGGACTTCGACTGCAACCACATGGTGCCCCACGCCCGGCCCGCCGAGGTCGCGGCGCTGACCCTCGAGTTGCTGGGCGAGCGCTGACCATGGCACCGGTCACCGAGGAACAGGTCGAGCGGGTGCGGTCGCTGGTGGCGGCCGTGCCCGCCGGCCGCGTGGTCACCTACGGCGACGTCGCCGCCGCCGCGGGCCTGTCCGGTCCGCGCATCGTGGGCTGGATCATGCGGACCGACTCCTCCGACCTGCCGTGGCACCGGGTCATCACCGCCTCCGGACGCCCGGCGCGGCATCTGACCACCCGCCAGCTGGAGCTGTTGCGCGCCGAAGGGGTGCTCGCGGTCGACGGCAGGGTCGCGCTGCGCGACGTGCGTCACGAATTCCCGCCCGGGGGCTAGCCCCGACGGCGGGGGAGGCCGGGCCTGTGGTAGTAACTAGATTGTCTAAATTTTGTTTGTCCGAGTCGGCACAGGAGCACCATGGCGCGCACCGACAGCGATCGTTGGGATCTGGCGACGAGCGTCGGGGCGACGGCGACCATGGTCGCCGCTCAGCGGGCGCTGGCTTCCGACGCGGCGTTCATCGACGACCCCTACGCCGCGCCGCTGGTGCGCGCCGTCGGGATCGACGTCTACGTCCGGTTGGTCAACGGCCAGATTCCGGTCGGTGGGGAGTCGGGGTTCGATCCGTACCGGATGGCCGAGGGGATGGCCTGCCGCACCAGGTTCTACGACGACTTCTTTCTCGACGCCGCGGGCGGCGGCGTCGGCCAGGCGGTGATCCTCGCGGCGGGTCTGGACGCGCGGGCCTACCGCCTGCCGTGGCCGGCCGGGACCGTCGTCTACGAGGTCGACATGCCCGAGGTGATCGAGTTCAAGACGCTGGCCCTCGCCGAACTCGGTGCGGAGCCGACCGCGCAGCGGCGCACGGTCGCCGTCGACCTGCGCGACGACTGGGCCGCGGCGTTGCGGGCCGCGGGATTCGATCCGCAGGTCCCCACGGCGTGGAGCGCCGAAGGTCTGTTGGTCTACCTGCGGGACGCCGCGCAGGACGCACTGTTCGACAACATCACCGCGCTGAGCGCTCCCGGCAGCCGGCTGGCATTCGAATTCGTGCCCGACACCGCGATTTTCGCCGACGAGCGCTGGCGCGCCCACCACGACCGGATGAGCGAGTTCGGGTTCGAGATCGACTTCAACGATCTCGTCTATCACGGGCAGCGCAGCCACGTCGTCGACTACCTGAACCAGCGCCGCTGGCGGACCTCGTCGACCAGCGTCCAGGAGCTGCACGCGACCAACGGGTTCGCCTATCCCGACGACGACGTCGCCGCGGCCTTCGCCGACGTGACCTACACGAGCGCGGTGCTGGGACGCTGAAACCGGCGCCCCAGCACCCGGCTGCGCCTACGAGCTCAGCAGATCGTCCCTCAGACGGCTCGTGAGCATCTCCTGGAATACGGTGCGTGCCGGGTCGTAGAGGTCCTGGAAGGTCGTCAGCACCGCGTTGCGGTCGTATTCGGGGATGGAACCGGTCGGGGTCCAGAAGCTGTCGATGTCCAGCAGGAAGAACGGTCCCTGCTGGGTCGGCATGGTCCGGCGCAGGTGGTAGTTCTGGTCGAGCGCCTGACCCACCCCGGGGCCGTAGCGCACGATCATCGACTTGCCCGGGTTCGCCTCGCGGTAGACCGCGGCGCCCTGCCACTCGGTCAGCGTCAGGCCGGCGGGAGCGATGCGCTGCGGCCCGAGCAGCGGCTCGGCGATCCAGTTGGCCCACTCGACCCGTCCGTCCACGCCCACGGGGACCCGGACCTCGAGGACGTAGCGCAGGCCGATGCGCTCGACCCCGACGATCGAGGAGACCTGTGAGCGGGCGTCGACGACCCGCATCATGATCTCGAGCAGCGTCTCGAAGTTCGAGTAGGCGGTGGTTTCGATCACGACCGCCTGGTTCTTCATCGAGGCGGCCAGCGTGTTGTCGCGGTTGACATAGCGGTTGAAGCGCTCGGCGGTCGGCTGCGGGCTTCCCCCGGCGCCCATGCCCCACGCCACATCCTGGGCCTGGCGTTCGATGGGGAGATGGTCGGCGAGCAGACGTTTGAGCGCTCCGCTCGATGATTCGTTGAGGGAATCCGTTGCCGGGTGACGGACTTCCATCGTTACCAGGGCTACGGGCGCGTTGGGTGAGGCCGCATCGACAGTCATCTTGGGAAGCATAGCCAAGCCATTTTCAGGCCAAACCGAGGCCATCCCGCGTGTCGGCCGACGCATGGCGGACAGCGGCAAGCGGGTTGCATCCGGGTGTGCCCGCCACTGCTCTCGAGGCCCGTCAGCAGCGCCGATACGCCACCCCGCGCGCCGCGCCGCGGGGTGTCCGCCCCGATCGGCGCGGGCAGCCGACCCGGCACGCGCGCGGCCGGTGCACCTTGGCCCGGCGGCGCCCCGCCGGGCCAACCGTCAACGGCCGGTCGGCCGCCGCTGACGATCGGATGACGCTCCGGTGCCGGTCATCTTTCGAGGTGACGGGCCATGTCCGTCGCCGGCGTGGTGCCCCCACTAGGACTCGAACCTAGGACCTGCGGATTAAAAGTCCGTAGCTCTACCAACTGAGCTATAGGGGCCGGAAAAATCAGGATACTGGGTGCCGGAAAGGCGCTCGTTTGAGGATTGGGGCCACGGTGACCTAAGCTGGCGAGGCTCCCAACGTAACCATGTTGCGGGTACCCCGGAGAGATTCGGTTCTGGCCCCCTTCGTCTAGCGGCCTAGGACGCCGCCCTTTCAAGGCGGTAGCGCGGGTTCGAATCCCGTAGGGGGTACGGCGACGCGGTGACGCGGAGCAGCAGCAAGGCCCTGTGGCGCAGTTGGTTAGCGCGCCGCCCTGTCACGGCGGAGGTCGCGGGTTCGAGTCCCGTCAGGGTCGCCAGCACGGCGAGGCACTCATTGCCTTCCGGCCAGGTAGCTCAGTCGGTACGAGCGTCCGCCTGAAAAGCGGAAGGTCGCCGGTTCGATCCCGGCCCTGGCCACCATTCTTTACCTGCATAGACACGGGTCTTGCACTCGGTTGTCAGTTTGATTCGTCCGGTTCTTGTCCGGTCGTCGGTGTGTGAATCTCGGTCGCGTGGAGCTGATCGAGGTTGGTCGCGACTTGGTCCAGCTCATCGGCGTAGAGGTCGCTGTAGATGTTCGCGGTGACGGTCGGTGTCGAGTGGCCCATAGTTTTCTGTACGTAGCGCAGATCCGCGCCGGATTTGCGGGCGAGGCTGGCATAGGTATGGCGCAGATCGTGGATGGTTAACGGAGCCAAGTCGGTTTTCTGGAGGGCTTTGTTCCAATGCGTGTGCCGACGCCAGTTGTTGGACCGCAGCATCGCGCCGTTGGGCGACGTGATGGCGGGCTCATCAGGTGCCCGGCCGCCGATCCGGGTTTTGAGGATGTCGACGACGACTTGCGGTAGTGGGACGGTGCGGATGCCGGCGCGGGTCTTGGGCGGTCCGATAACGATGTGGCCTTCGACCTCTGGGGCGGCCCGCCGGACGTAGAGGCGGCGGGCGGTCAGGTCGATGTCTTTGACCCGGAGGCCGACGAGTTCGGACCACCGCAAGCCTGTGTAGGCCAGGACCGTCACCACGTCGCCCTGGTCCCCGCACGCGACGGCGAGTGTTTGGACTTCTTGTGCGGTCAGGTAGCGGTGACGCTCCCGCTCGGGAATGCGACCCGCGGAGACGCCGACGGCTGGATTGCGATGAATCCGACCGTCCTGTTGCGCGACGTCGAGGATCGACCGCAGGAGACGCAGCGTGGACACTTTCGCCCATGGCCCGACCGTCAGGCTGTCGACGAACGCTTGGACATCGGCCCTGTTGATCTCGTCGACGGGGACGTGCCCGAACCGCGGTTTGATGCGCAGTTCCCAGTGTTGGGTATAGCCGCTCCAGGTCTTCGGCGAGACCGCCGGCTTCTTGGAGTCGGAGAATTGCGTCCATATCCGGGTCAGCGGAGTGCGTCCAAGGCGAGGGTCGAACCGGCGTGCACCGAGGGCGGCTTCGTTGTCACGTTCGGACTTGAACGCCTTCGCCTCGCGCAGCGTCGGGAACGTCGCCGACGTCTCGACCCAGCCGGACGGTGCGTCCGGATCACGGATCAAGTAGCGGACCTGATAGCGGGGTTCACCGGCAGAGTTGAGGCGCTTACGAATGCCGCGCGGGGTGTTGCCGGCCATTACCGACGTACCTGTTTCAGCCAGGATCGGACTTCGGCGCAGTCCCAGCGGCGAACCCGCTCAGACAACGTGTAGCAGGGGGGTCCGATCTGCTCGCCGGTCGTTTCACGGATCGCTGCCCAGCGGTTGAGTGTCGCGGCGGAGACGCCGAGAAGTGCTGAGACCTGCTCCGCGGTCAATAGTTCCGGGAAATTGCCTGCGGTGACGAGGGCCTCTCGTAAGCCATGAGTGACCATCCTTCACCCCGCTGCGCGGATCGAGTCGAACAAGGCACGCGTGCGCGGCAGTCCGGCACCGACGTCGGAGTGACCGCTTGCGATGCCCCACAGGCTGAAAGCCCACCTCTCCAAAGCGGAGACGGTTGTTTCGCCGCATCGCTGGAGTTCGGCGTCATCGCTCAGGACCAGGGCGGCGCCGAGGACTTCTCCACGTGACCAGACGTGCCGGTACTGGTCCCATCCATCTCTGCGAACGAGGTTGGCTCGATGGATTAGATCATCGGCGTACCGCGCCAGCTGACTCTGGTCGGGTGGTTCGAAGGTGGACCAGCGGTCACTCATGGCCCTGCCTTGCGGAGATGCAGGACCGTCCGTATTGCTCTGCAGTCGAACGGATTTGGTGATCGGACCAGAAGTCAGATCGCACTTTGGTGACCTGACCATCCTCTGCGACGACATAGCCAGTACCCGGCCTATCGGGGCTGATCCGGTGTGCTGGCGCGGCATCGGCCATCCCGTCACCCAGCACCATCGTGACTTCGTCTCGGGATCGCAGTCGGAGCGCGATGGTCTGGGTAAACAGACCCCGCATCGGCAGGACTTCCTTGCGTGGGTCTTGCAGGAACGCGACGACGACGATTCCCAGCGCACGGCCCTTCGTCAGAATGCGCGACAACGAGGCGGCGGCCTCCTTACGTAGGGCCGGGTCGCTCATGTACGCGGTCACTCCGGCGAGTTCGTCGATGAGAACTACGACAAGGGGTGATGCCTTGGTCGGAATGTGCTCGCGGGTGCGACCTGCCATCGCGTTGCCACGCTTGTTCATTAGCTTCTCCAGAGCGGCAAGCGTTTCCACAGCCTCGGACTCCGTGGTGGCGACCTTGGCAAACAGGCCGGATCCGACCGCCAACTCGATGCCGTACTTCAGATCGATTCCGACCAATCGGACAGCGCCCGCGGCCACCGCAGGAGCAAACCCGCCGGCGATGCCCCAGAAGACGGAACCTTTGCCGGCACCGGAGCAGCCCACGGTGAGCGTGTGGCGACCACTAATTGGCAGCGCCCAGGCTCTTCCGCTTTCGCATCGGCCAAGCGCGACCCGTGTCGTTGCCACTGTAGTCGGCAGCGCAGGGTGGCCTATCGCTGACAGCTGCTCCCGCATGACCAGTTCTATCCGGAGTGTCCCTGGCGAGACGGGGACCGACCTCGCGGAGTGCGCACCTGCGGCGTCGCGCATGGCGGGAACGGCGCGTTCCAGGTCCTCGACCGTTTGGCCCATGCGTGCCCGCACGATCAGATGGAGGCTGGTAGGCGTCACCTCGGTCCCTACCAGCCTCGGATGAAACCAGCGGGTTGAGGCGACTTGCCGTCCGTCGCGGTCGCGGCGCGTGAAGTGCTCCGAAGCGGACAAGCCGCAGCGCTTGCACATCCGTCGCCACGAAATGTGCACCCAAAGCCGCCAGCGCAGGAGCCGCGCGGGTTCGCCGAAGTATTCCTCATAGATCTCTGGTGAGAGCAACCGCCAGCAGATTAGGCCGACGGTGACGACGACCATGACGACCACCGCCCACAGGAAGAAACTGATCACCAGGTGCGTGAAATGGTCGAACAGCTCCAGGATGTCGTAACCGGCAGGTGCGTACGGATCGGAGTTCATGCGGAGACCCGAGCCGAGTTTGAACCGGTGGACGGCTTGCCCGGTGCCGTCATTCCTGAGGCTCGAAACGACCACGCAATTCGCGAGAAGTCGCCGGATCGTTCAACGTATGGCAACGCCATTAGGCTTTCGAATACGACTGGGGTGAACGGTGTTCCGCTGGAATTTGTGGGTGCCGTCGGCTGCGTCGGCGCGGCGAACTTGACGGTCACTGTGCGGCTTCGCTTGGGTGCGGCCGGATCACCATCGAGAACCTCGACCTGCCACATCGGCAGGCCAGTATCGCGGTCTCTGGCCTGAACCCGGTTCTCGCCCGAGGACTTGTCAAAGTCGATCATCGGCGTCACCTCGGACACGAGAAACGCGCCGAGCGAGAACACCTGGTTGTGGTCGATCTGGAGCCACTTGGGGATGGCCATGTTTCATACCCTTCTCTGCATGGTTTGGCGTCGTCGGCCTGTCGCCGCTGCGCATGACTAGACGTACCCTAGACGTACCCTAGACATGTGCTAGACATTAGCAGCTGGTTTGGCTAGCTGCACGCAGTTCCTTCACCCAGTGGAATATCGCTGCAGCGGCCGATTGGACTGTCAGCCGGATGGGCATTGAACAGTAGGAATAGGCACCGTAAGTGTGCGGGAGCCGCATCTTGAATGCTGGGATCAGGGCAGGAGTGGTGTTTAATACGGTCTAGCTTTTGACTAGTCGTGTACTGGTCCTAGGAGGGCGAATGTTGCAGCTTGGGCAGGTCGACCGCCAGAAGGATGAACCTCCGTACGAACAGATCGCGCAGATATTGCGACATGCGATTACATCGCGACAACTGGCACCTGGTGAGCGACTGCCTACGGAGACGAAACTCGCTGAGCAGTTTGGCGTCGCGAGAATGACGGTCAGGCGAGCAGTGCAGGAACTTCGTAACGAAGGCCTTCTAATACCGGCCTCGGGCCGTGGACTCGCTGTCAGGGCGGTGCCTGCGATCAGGGAACCGTGGCCTCAGGAACCCGGCCACCCAACCGAAGCGACAATGCCAAATTTCAATCTCTGGGGAGACGTCGCACCGCTGATCGCCCAAGCCGAGAATATCCGTACGCGGATGTACGTTTTGTCCGGCGATCTGCACACCGAAGTTGGATGGCTGGCGGGTGATCCGGCTGTAGCGGCCACGCTCCTCGGAACTCTTGCCGGTATCGGGTTGGCAGAAGCGGACGTGCTAGGTGCTCTGACGTCGCGTCTCCACGTGCGTATCCCTGATCTCGACAAGGCTAACGAAATCGCCATCGCAGTGAAGGCTGCCCAGCAAGCGTTTACGGAGGCTTGCGGTGCTGCGTATTCCGCCGCGGACGCAATACGACGCTATGCGTTGGCAAACGCGAACTTACCCACTGCGAATACGTGAATCGTCGCTGCTGTTCGATCGCGGGCCTGACCAGAGGTCAGGATGAGGCCGAGTCCATGCCTGAGCATCATTGGGGTCGTACCGGGACACGCGCTGCAACCTGGTCACGAACTTGGCTGTATACATCGACATTGATAGTCGGGGATACCCACAGTGAAACTGCTACAGCGAAGTCCACAACGCGGCCGCCAAGACCGCCAGCTTGTTCGAAGCACTTCACCCGAATATTCATATCGCTGCCTTGCCCCGAAGCAAAGGCCTTCTCGAGTTCCCACCTCTGGTGCTGTACGGTTGCGGCACCTCGCGTAGTTACGGCCGATGGATGCCCGACTGGTGGGCCGAGCTTCGGGATGGCGCCACTCGGAGTCACGAAAGATAAGCTTGCGCAGCGATACTGGCGGCTGCGCCAGTTGACCGGCGTAAGCCAAGCAAGGGTTGCATCGATCCGCTTGGTCTCGCGAATATTTAGTCCGTCAGGCAACGGAAACAAAAGTTCTTGCTCTTCAGCAGCCGCAATTGAGCCGAGGTAGAGGATCACTGCCTCGTTACGGGCACACCCATTCGCATAGTCCCTTTCAATAACGCCATTACCGATGGCGATCTCTGGCGCCAACGGATCGTAGGCCAGATCGGGAGGCCAAGCTGTTCCATGAACAAGCAGTGCCTTAATCGCAGCCGCTCGCTGCCGGCGAGTTGACGACGCAGTCGCCACAATTTCATCAACGAGATCATGAATACGTACAGCCTGTCGAGAGGCCAATGCGGCAGCGAAACTCGTTCCGGTTACGTGAGTTTCATTTCGGCCCGTAGGAGTGGCGACCTTCAATCCAGGCCCAATAGTCGAGAATCCACGTAGCGTGATCACTTCCTGAGCGGTTGCACCGTCGTTATAGAACGCTCGGCCACCGTGGGCCATCAAGTCTGGCTTGATGCTCCGGCGATATCCACTTCCCGTCGCGGTGACCGGACTGATACTCGGAAATCCGTCCGTCGGGTCGACAAGGTAGCCCTGAGCAATTGCGTCAGAGCCATCTTCATGAGTTGCGCCGACCGTGATTGCGTTAACGCATTCTGCCGGAGCGAGCAACCTCCGTTCATTCCGCCGACGATCGATAGCTTCCAGCAATAATTTACGTCGCTCGGTTCCAACCGCTCTCGTAAGATCCGTTGATACCAGTGGACTTAGCGTCAGCCTCCCGTGGTTTCCAGCGGAAATTATTACAAGAACGCCATATTTATAACTCAACCAATCCAGCATCCGCGCCCAAGAAGACAGGATAGTCTCGAACGGCACGGCGGGATCGCCCACCGAAACATTGACTATGGCGACAGTCGGTGCCGCCGCAGGCCCGCTTGGTCCATCCTCGAACAACTCGCGGAAAACCCGCCACATTAGGTCTGGCACTAATTCGTTGGGTGGCAATTCCTCTGCTCGATCAACCGTCTCGTTCGACGGCACCAACACAGGGCGGACTAATACAGGCCTATCCGCCGGCATCTGGTTCGAACTGCGGTCTCCCCAGACGGCTATCGAAGCCGTCCAAGTCCCATGTCGGCGTTCCTCGACTGTCGCCAACTGCGCGAGATCGTCTGGGTCATAAACGATTACGCGATCACGCAACAGTATGTGATTCGCCATCGGCACACCGTCGAGCAGGCACAGAACTGGATCGCCAGCTGGCACCGGATCGTCGATTTCATCCCGGATCTCCATGGAGGGTCCGACTATCGGTATCGACTGCCCTGTAATTCGCAGATACATCACATTTGCGGAACGAACCAGGCGGACACCATCAAAGTTGCTCGCGGCCAGTTCGCGCAGGAGCGCGGTGGGAACCTCACACTTGAGTCCATGAAATCCAATCTGGTCGATGGCCGATATTGCCGTGACTCGCCCACCCGCCTGCTCGACCAGCGCCACGACCTCCCGTTGACTTTTGTCTCGTGCAGCGGGCGTGCGGCGATACCAAAGCTCGATGTCGATTGAGTGAAGGCGATCGTCGACTCTGCCTTCGAAATACTCGGCCCAATCGATCGCTTGCAAGCGGTCTTGCGGCCCCCAGGGCCGGACTTCCTTGAGGTGGGCAAATAAGTCTCGCAGTGGCGAGTACCCGCGCGGCAACACTTGCCCGGCTCTCCAAGCACGCCACAAAGTCAAGAGATTGTCGAAAGCAACTTGATTTAGGCAGATCGCGTGCAGACAGGACGTGATGAACGGATTGCGCGGCTTGTCGCTCGCCAGCCTGACATCGTCACTCGGCAGTACAGAATCTTCGGCCTCGACCAACACTTCGATGCCAAGTTTCTCTGCAACGTTAGTGAGGTCGATCTGCTCGTCGAGCGCTTCGAACACCAGGACCAGCTGCGGATCTGCAGCCTGGATGGATTCCGAAATCCGCACCTGATCGCCAATCGCAGCCATCGCAGCGTCAAACTGTGCATCAATACGGCGAGCACGGCTAGCCGGGTCGGTGAATCGAGCTCTGCCACCTCCTCCGCGGCGGGGTGGGATAGCACGGGGTGGTGCAATGCGCCCCAAGATGACCGGTCTTGTCGGGGAGCGTTCTTCGGGCGGCATTACCCGTCTTCACCGCCGGCTCGCACGGCCCATTGCTTAAGCACCTGCTGGGTAACTGCCACGTCGTCCGGTTCAGGACCCGAGAGGATCGAGCGTCGCTGAATATCGAGTGCGAACTCTTCCAACTCGGCGAAGCTGACCCGGCCAAGCCTGTCCGCGATGGTGCGCGGCGTCAGCCCCAGACGGATTCCGGACTTGGCAGACCATGCTTGAAGCCATTCGATCTTCCCAGCCCGAGTTGGATGCGGAAGGTTAAGCCTCAGTTGCATCCGGCGCCAGACTGCTCTGTCCAACAACTCAGCATGGTTCGTTGCCGCTATCACCACGACGTGGCTGGGGAGGCGATCAACCTGCAAAAGCAAGGAGCTGACGACCCGCTTGATCTCGCCGGTCTCGTGAGTGTCGCCGCGTTCTTTGGCAACCACATCGAATTCATCAAAGAACAGCACGCACGGACGCACGCGTACTGCGTCGAAGAGCGATTCCATCCTCGATGCGGTTTCGCCGAGAAAGCTTCCGATCAGACCCTCGTAACGAACGCTGATAAGCGGAACGGCAAGTTCGGTAGCCAACGCCTCTGCCAAGGATGTCTTGCCACCACCGGGAGGGCCGACGAGCAAAACACGGTGCCGAGGTTCGACACCGTGGCTGCGCAAGAGATCGCGGCGATAATGTTCTTCTGTTAGCTGAGCGACGGCATGACGCACTTCGATTGGAAGGACTAGGTCCGATACACGGCGCTCCGGCTCTTGCTCATAGAACAATCCTCTGGTCGCCTCGCTGCGGCTCAGCGCTGTCACGCTTGACGGGGCCTGCGGCCGCTTTCGGCGCAGCGCCTCCGTGAGTTGCGAGGCGAGGACGTTGTGCCGCTTGTTTTCCTCCTCGGCGATCAACGCCTCAGCAGCACGCCTAAACGCGAGGTCGTCACCACCTGCACCGGATTGAACGAGTGCTAGGAGCAGGTCTGCACGTGCCATGGCCCTTGCTCTCCTCAACCCACGCGGCAGTCACCGTGCATTGCATCTTACCGAGCGCCGACGAGTTGATCCGACAAACCCGCCGGCCAGTCGGCAAACGACGCATTTGCCGCGACAGAGTCTCTGGTTAGCCGTCGCTAGGACTTGCGTCCCGGCATTTCAGGGACTTAGCTGTGGGGCCGGAATCCTAGAAGATTGGCGCTATGAGGGAGTGTGCAACCTCAGCGTTCCGCCAATAAAGGACGAACACTTTGTCCGTCCGCGGCGATATTCTCAGCCGGTGAAGACTCCCGATCTGGCCAAGGTACGCGCCACCCTGTGGGCCGCGGCCGACGAACTGCGGGCAAACTCTAAGCTGACACCGGTTCAATACCGCGACCCGGTGCTTGGCTTGGTGTTCCTCGCCTACGCGGAGAATCGCTTCGAGGCGGTGCGCGGTGAAGTCGAGGCTAAGGCCACCGCGCGCAATCCGGCGACGACCGCCGACTACAAAGCAAGGTCGGTGCTGTACGTTCCCGATGAGTCGAGACTGTCCCATCTCGTCGACTTGCCGGAGGGTGACGACGTCGGCAAGGCGGTTGATCAGGCGATCAAGGCCATCGAGGCCGCCAATCCGGAACTCAAAGACATCCTTCCGCGCGGCTATCAGAAGCTGGAGCGCTCGACGTTGATCGAGCTGCTGCGCCTTTTCGCCCCGCTGCCTACCCAGCTTGAAGGTGACGCTTTTGGGTTCATCTACGAAGATTTTCTCTCCAACTTCGCCGCCCAGGAAGGCAAGGGCGGCGGCGAATACTTCACCCCCTACTCAATCGTCCGGCTGATCGTCGAGATCTTGGAGCCTTTCCAGGGTCGCGTGTTCGACCCCGCCTGCGGATCGGGCGGCATGTTCGTCCAATGCGCGAAATTTGTTGAACGCCATCATAAATCGGCCACTCAAAGGCTCTCGATATACGGCGCGGAGAAGACCGACGACACGGTCCCCCTTGCGAAGATGAACCTCGCACTGCACGGCCTGTCCGGCGACATCCGCCAGGCAAACAGCTACTACGAAGATCCGCATGACGCGCTTGGCGCATTCGACTACGTAATGGCCAATCCCCCGTTCAACGTCGACAAGGTCAAGAAGGAGCAACTAGCCGGAGACAAGCGATTCCCATTTGGGTTGCCCCGCAACGACAACGCGAACTATCTATGGATCCAGGAGTTTTACTCGACGCTCGGACCGAGCGGACGCGCCGGCTTCGTCATGGCCAACTCGGCCGGCGACGCCGGGCATACCGAGAAGGAGATCCGCAAGCAGCTCATCGAGTCGGGAGCGGTCGACGTGATGATCGCGATCAGTTCCAACTTCTTCTACACCGTGACCCTGCCAGTAACCCTGTGGTTCTTCGACAAGGCCAAGAAGGGCACCGCCCGCGAGGACACAGTGTTATTCCTAGATGCGAGGCACATCTACAACCAAATCGACCGCGCGCACCGCGACTTCACGCCCGAACAGATCGAGTTCCTTGCCAACATCGTTCGGCTCTATCGAGGTGAAGACGTCGAGAAGGTCGCTGGCAGCAAGACGTTGCTCGAGCAGCACTTCCCCGCGGGCGAATATGTCGACGTCCCCGGACTATGCAAGGTAGCGACCCGCGCCGAGATCGAAGCGCAGGGCTGGAGCCTTAGTCCGGGCCGCTACGCCGGCTCCGCTGCGGTCGTTGACGGCGACGAAGACTTCGCATTGACAAGCGCGGAGCTGTACGAGGAGTTCACCCAGTTGAGCGACGAGGCAGAGGTATTGCGCGCCAAGGTAGATGCTTCAATCACAGGAATTCTTGGCACATGATCACTGAGTCGACCATCGGCGAACTCATCGAAACCCTGATCGACTATCGCGGAAAGACACCCGCCAAATCTGAATCAGGTGTCCCCCTGATCACCGCAAAGGTCATTAAAGGCGGGACCATCTTGGTGGACCGTCGCGAGTACATCGCGGAATCTAGTTACGATTCATGGATGCGGCGGGGGCTGCCGCAGTCGGGCGACATTCTCATTACCACCGAAGCCCCACTTGGCGAGGTCGCCCGGGTCGGGTCTGACGCGAGAATTGCATTGGCGCAGCGCGTGATCCTTCTCCGGCCTAATGCCAAGCGAGTCGATCCGAGCTTCTTATTTCATTACCTTCGTTCACCGCAGGCCCAGGCAAGCTTGAGGCGACGTGCGAGTGGTACGACGGTCAGCGGCATTAGGCAACCCGAATTGAAGGCAGTCGAAATCTGGCTCCCACCCGAACGCGCGCAGAAGTGTATCGGCGCGGTACTCGATGCTGTGGACGACCTGATCGAGAACAACCGGCGGCGCGCGGAGGTGTTGGAAGAAATGATGCGTGCTATTTACCGCGAGTGGTTCGTGAAGTTCCGCTACCCCTACCACGAGGATGTGCCGCTCGTCGACTCTGCCATCGGGCCAGTTCCGCAGGGGTGGGTGGTGGCTCCGGCGTCGACGCCAATCACTGTCAATCCGCGTATCAAGCTGGACAAAGCGGTGGAGCATCCGTTTATTTCGATGGGTGATCTGGACGATCGACGCATGGGCTGTCGCCCGAGTGAATACCGTTTGGCCGGTTCCGGTTCCAAGTTTCAGCAGGGTGACACGCTGTTTGCTCGTATTACTCCTTGCCTCGAGAACGGCAAGACCGGACTGGTGCAAACGTTTTCGGAAAATGAAGTCGGTCTGGGTTCAACTGAGTTCATCGTTTTGCGGGGCAAGGATGTCGGCTCAGCCTTTACGTATTGCCTGGCGCGTGAGGATGATTTCCGAATGCATGCGATCGCCAGTATGAGCGGTGCAAGTGGTCGTCAACGGGTCCGCAACGAGTGCTTCGATACGTACGTGCTCGCCGTACCTCCGCCTGAACTTGCCGCTGCCTTCGAAGACTCAATGGCGCCGGTCTTGTCGCTGGTTGCCGTTTTGCGTGACGAGTCTACGAAGCTGCAAGAACTCCGCGAGTTGTTGCTTCCCAAGTTAGTCACTGGTCAGATCGACGTCTCGACCCTTGATCTTGATGCATTGGTTGAGGAATCGGTCGCATGATGGCCAAGGGTCCGGAGTACGTCTATGTCGAGAAGCCCAGCATGGAACTGCTCGCTGGACTCGGCTGGACACCGGTCGATGCATTCACCGAAACACTGGGCGCAGAAGGAACCCTCGGCCGCGACTCGCAGCATGACGTCATTCTCGCGCACCGTGTCCGTTTCGCGATGCGGAAGCTCAACCCCGCAGATGTGCCGGACGCCGCGATAAATGAAGCGGTCGAGCTTCTTACCAAAGACCGCTCGGTTATGGATCGGGTGCGTGGCAATCGAGAGGTTTACGACCTACTGCGCGACGGCTACCGCGCCGAGTGGACCGACAGCGATGGCAACAAACGCATTGAGACGCTGCGCTACATCGATTTGCACGACCCAAGTAACAATGACCTGCTTGCGGTCCAACAGATGTGGGTCAAGGGCAACCTGCATAGCCGTCGGCTCGACGTTGCACTGTTCGTCAACGGAATCCCCTTGGTGCTCATGGAGTTCAAAGAACCCAACCAGTCAGTCAAGGCCGCATATGACGACAACGTCACCGATTACCGTGACACGATCCCACAGCTGTTAGTGCCCAACTGCTTCGTGCTGCTGTCTAACGGCAGCGAGGCCAAGGTCGGCTCAACCTTCTCACCGTGGGAGTTCTTCGGGGACTGGAAGGTCATCGACGCCGATGGAACACGTGGGGCGATCGCTCTGGAGACTGCGCTGCGCGGCACATGCGGTCCGGAGATTCTGCTGGACCTGTTTGAGAACTTCGTCGCGTTCATGGAACGACCCGGCGGACTCATCAAGAACCTCGCGCGCTCACACCAGTACCTCGGCGTCAACGCCGCGATCGAGAACATGCATCGCGCTCGCGCCGAGCAAGACAAACGCCTCGGCGTCTTCTGGCACACCCAGGGCTCGGGCAAGTCGCTGTCGATGTTGTGGTTCACCCAGAAGGTGCTGCGCCAGGTTCCGGGCAAGTGGACATTCGTGATGGTCACCGACCGGACCGAACTCGACACCCAGTTGCACGACGAGTTCGCCGACGCCGGCGCGATACCGCCCGAGGCAAGGGTGCACGCCGAATCAATCACGCACCTGCGGGAACTACTCACTGCTGACCACCGTTACGTGTTCACGCTGATCCAGAAGTTCCAGCCCTCCAAGGGCCAGGGCGAACGCGAAATGCCAGTGCTCTCGGAGCGCTCGGACATCATCGTCATCACGGACGAGGCCCACCGCAGCCAGTACGACACCCTCGCGCTCAACATGCGCCGCGCCCTGCCGAACACTTCGATGATGGGCTTCACCGGGACCCCGCTGATCGCCGGCGAAGAGCAGGCCACCCGCGAACAATTTGGCGATTACGTCAGCATCTACAACTTCCGCGACGCCATCGAAGACGGCGCGACCGTACCGCTCTACTACGAGAACCGCATCCCCGAACTGCAACTCACCAACGCCGACTTCGCTGACGAACTTGACGCGCTGCTTGAGGAAGCGGAACTCGACGAAGACGCCGAGGGCGCTCTGGCCCGCGAGTTCGGCACCCAGTACACCCTGCTCACCCGACCCGACCGATTCAAGACCATCGCCAAAGACCTTGTTGCACATTTCGTCGGACGCGGATTCAGCGGCAAAGCGATGTACGTCGGCCTCGACAAGGCTGCAGCCGTGCGCATGTACAACCTGGTGCAGGAGGCATGGGTCGAGCACCTCGCAGATCTGCGCCGACAGCACGATGCACTGCCGGAGCTGGAACGCCCATGGCTGGCCTCCCGCATCGAATTGATGGAGACGACCGACATGGCCGTCGTGGTTTCCCAGAGCCAAAATGAACTGCGAATGCTCGATGAACTCGGCCTCGACATCCGGCCACACCGTGAACGGATGAACAGGGAGGATCTCGCCGAGAAATTCAAGGATGCGGCAGACCCGCTACGGCTGGTGTTTGTCTGTGCGATGTGGATGACCGGATTTGACGCACCCTCCGTCTCGACGATCTATCTCGACCGCCCGATGAAAAACCACACGCTGATGCAGACCATCGCCCGCGCCAACCGCGTGTTCCCCGACAAGGACAACGGCCTCATCGTCGACTACGTCGGCGTATTCCGGAACCTAGAGAAGGCGCTCGCGATCTACGGCGCGGCGGGCACCGGAGAATCACCCATCGAGATCATTGACGCGCTGTCCGCGGCACTCGATGAGGCTGTGAGGGAACTGATTTCATTCTGTTCTGGCGTTGGCGTCGACCTCATCGCGATGCGCGATGCCGAGGGCTTCGATCACATCGCCAAGCGGGACGCGGCCGTCGAGGCGCTGCTTGTGGACGAAGAGACCCGCACCGACTTCACGGTCCAGGCACGTCAGGCCCGCAAGCTGTTCAAAGCGCTGTTACCGAACCCCGAGGCCGCCGCGCAGCAGCGGACCGTCGCCGCGATCCGGGTCCTGCACGAACGGATCATCGAAGTCACTCGACCGCCTGCGGCGGATATCTCGGGAGTAGCGGACGCTGTGGACGCGCTCCTCGACCGTTCCGTTGGTGCTGAGGAGTACGTCATCCGCGCCGCCGCCCAAGGCAGCAAACCTGATCCGCTCATTGATCTGTCGCTCATCGACTTTGACGGATTGGCCAAGCAGTTTGCGGGCCGAAAGCGCGCCGAGACTGATCGCCTTGCGCAGCTCCTGCGCCAGCAGGCAATCAGCTCGGCACAGCGAAACCCGACCCGACACGAACTCGTCGAGCGCATAGAGCAGCTCATCGCCGACTACAACGCCGGCAGCCTGAACATCGACGAATATCTCCGCCAGCTGATCGAACTATCGAAGACGCTCACGCAGGAAGAGGGGCGCGCAGTTCGAGAAGGCATGACCGAAGAGGAACTCGCGATCTTCGACCTACTAACCCAACCCGACCCAGTTCTGACCCCAGACGAGCGAGCGCTGGTGAAGGCTAGCGCGAAAAAGCTGTTGGATCACTTGCACGAGAAGCTGGTTCAGGACTGGCGGCGCAAGGTGTCGGCGACCAACGACGTCAATAGCACCATCCGCCGGGTACTAGACGAGGGCCTTCCGGAATTGCCCTATACGCCAGACATTTTCACGAAGAAGGTCCAGCTCGTATTCGACCACGTCCTTACGGCCTACGGCGACGACGGGGAGAATGCTTATGACATCCGGCCCGATGTCGCATTCCCGCCAGCGGTGCACGCCGATATCGTTGGGGCCCTTGATGTGAACAAGATCGCCGACGACGTCGTGGCACGAATTCTGGTAGATCCCGACTTCGCTGCGCAGGTTGCGCACCAATTAACGAAATAATTGCAGCGCGCGACCAGCTGCACAGGACGTTTGAATCTCCTTGGGATCTCCGACCCCCACGGGCGCGTAAGCCTCCTCGGTGGCCAACTGCAGCAGGAAGTCGCGCTGAAGGCTCGGGCACAAGGGCACAGGTGTCGAGGACAGCGCGATACACGTGCGCGAGTCTCTCAGACGGCGCGGACGGTCAGCGCTTGCGTTTCGCCTCGGCGAGCAGCTCGGCGACCTCGTCGGCGTCGGTATCCGCGAACTCCGCCGAGCTCTCGGTGATGAACTGGTTGCGCCGCGCGCGAAGCTCCTCGCGGTAGGCAAGAACATCGGCAAGCCGCAGCTTGCGTCGGACCGCGCCAGGTATGTGCGCGTGCAGCTCGCCGTCCTGGATGAGGCGAACCACCGTGGGGCGGCTCAGGCCAAGGATCTCCGCGGCCTGCTGGGTGGAAATTTCCTGGTCGCGGGTCAGGATGCTGATCGACTGGCCGTGGCTGAATGCGTGGGCGACCCGCTTGAGGACCTCGTAAAGCTGCTCGGTCAGTTCGACACGATCATGTTCGCCCCCGCCGGACAGGAAGACGGCAGGTTCAGGAGAGGTCCCGTGGCGGACCTCGTGCGCTTCGATGAAGCTGAGGACATTGGCAAGCCCATCGGCATCGGCCTGAACCGGGCTGACAATCTCCGCGGAGGCGGTGCTCATGGGTCTGACTTCCTTTCATCCCATCTTCCGGAACTCGACCCACCGTAGCGCAATTACGAAAGTTACGAAAGGTGGGTTGGTCAGGCTATGTGCTGTGGGCCCGCAACGCGGCGGCCAGCAGCGATGCGAAGGCTGGACCATCGTTCACAAGTGCGTAGCCGCCGGCCAGCCCGCCTTGGCTGCAAAGGGCTCGTCGTCGCCGCATACGTCGATACTGCACCGCGCCGGTGTCGCGATCGACGCGAGGAACCCGAACTGTGACCGTCCGCGGAGCGACTGCAGCGGGAAAGCGGCTGCCGGAATCGCCGTACACGGCCTGGCTCCGTGACCACCGCCGCATGATTCGGCGAGCAGCGAGGTAGGCATCCAGGGTGACCTCCGCAACGGCGATGGCCTTCTTGAGGCCATACACACCCCAGAAACGGCCAGGCCCGCGTCCCGGCTGCTGCCACAGTTCGGGAACGGTGTGTTGATATTCCTTGTCGCCGTGGAGATTTGGTGAGGAATGCTTGGTGAAGTAGATGGCGAGTCGCTTTGGGTCGCAGGCCTTCAGCCCGTTCCGCACATCGATTGCAGTCCCGGCGAGCCGATGCCTCGCCTTCTGCTCGGGGTCGGGGTGGTCGACGATCTGCGCCCACGTCTCAGACAGCCATTGAGCGAAGCCCCGACCAGAGCGCCCCGGCGAAATCGGTGGCGCCATCCATAAGTGGATATGCGGAGCGCCGCGCCGCTGGAATTCCAGCTTCCAGATGTAGCGGGCTGGCTCACCGTACTCCCGTTGAAAGCGCTTACGCCACAACACAATGTGCCGCTTAACGCTGGCCCCGTCGGAGGCGACGACTTCCCAGTCGCCGGGGTAGGTGAGCGTGACCATCGCCGGGACACGGCCAGATTCGACAAGCGGGCTGTAATCAAGCTCGGCGAAGGTGCGGCACATCGCCGACCGTGATTTTCGGGACCACTCGGTGATGACACCGCCGGTTGCGCATTGGTCGGTTCCCGTAGGACTCCGTCGTGTCGAAGACACGACGGCCTGATCACCGTCGCGGGCCGAGAGTTCGAGGTCATTTCGCACATGGAGTTTTGCGTCGTCAACGTCACGCTGGTGATGTTCGACTGCCCGTTCGGCGGTCTTTTCGGCCCGGACGGGATTGGTCCAGCCGAGTCGAACGACGCCGGGACCGATGAACATGCGGAACCGTCCGGATTCAGGTTCGAGACCGCGACGCCCAGGACCACAGGCCCACGGTGGTGCCGCTTCGAACAGCGCCGCCGCCGCTGTGACCATCTCGGGACTCGGGAACCGCAGCCCCAGTGCGTCGATCGCCCGCAGCTCGCCGGTCGCCGTCCCGTCGCCAACCGACTCGCGGACATTTTCGGCACATATAACAAGCCCGCCGGCCGCGGCCGGGTTGAGGCCCGGTGCCTCGGTAGACGTCCGGTCGAACGCTGTCGCTCTCCCGCCCCGCGGCCTGGCGGCCTCGGGCGCTCGCGACCTCCCGTCAACCGAGGCACCGGCTGAACCGTGGCGGGACTGCGGGTGGTCTGAGACGGATGTCGGGCCGTCCGCCGACGGTTTCGGTCCGGTGGTTGATAGTGCGATGCTGGGCATCGGGGTGCCTGCTCCCCAGAGCCCCGAAGCTGCCCACAACGCAGGCGGCAGCGCGCAAGCTCCCGGTCAGGAGCGCATGCACCGTGTCCGGTTTATGTCCGTTCGTCGGACAGACTGAATACGTCAGCGCAGCTCAACGCGGCGCATAGGACGCACAGAATCGGATAAACCGCAGGTCAGTGGCTATCCCGTCCGCCTGAAAAGCGGAAGGTCGGCGGTTCGATCCCGCCCCTGGCCACCGCGAGAACGACCCGCTCGCGCGGGGCACGG